>Ga0209706_10000068_pt1 | contig 48724 bp, 38 predicted proteins | sample PPLLaktember2015_6_FD_187263 | JGI IMG/M metagenome (GOLD analysis project Ga0209706, IMG submission 187263) | Freshwater sediment microbial communities from Prairie Pothole Lake near Jamestown, North Dakota, USA - PPLs Lake P8 Core (1) Depth... | ecosystem: Environmental > Aquatic > Freshwater...
CCCAGCTGACCGCGGTCCTCTTCCCGTTCCTGCTCTTCATCAGCCTGGCCGCGTGGGCCATGAGCTACCTCAACACGGAGCGGTCGTTCTTCGTGCCCTCGCTGGCGCCGGCCGCCTTCAACCTCTTCTCCATCCTGGTCCCGGTCCTGACCTACGGCTGGTTCGTCGCGCACGGCCGCGAGCCCATCCTCGGCATGGCCATCGGCGTCCTCGCCGGGGGACTGATGCAGTTCGCCGTCCAGGTGCCTCTCCTCAGGCGCAAGGGGTTCCGCTGGAGCCCCGTCCTGAGCTTCCGCGATCCCGCGTTCCGCAAGGTCATGGCCCTGTTCATCCCCGTCGCGATCGGGCTCGCGGGGACGCGCATCAACGTCCTCGTCAACACCATCCTCGTGACCCCGCTCGCGGAGGGCAGCGTCAGTTGGCTCAATTACGCCTTCCGCATCATGCACCTGCCCCTCGGCCTCTTCGGCATCGCGGTCGGAGCGGTCGCCCTGCCGTCTCTCTCGAAGCTCGTCGTCGAGGGGAACACCGAGGCGATCCGGGGGACGCTCGCGGATTCCCTCAAGATGGTCCTGTTCCTGACGGTCCCGACGACGGCCCTTCTCGTCGGTCTCTCCGTCCCCGTCACCCGGGCGATCTACGAGCGGGGGCACTTCACGGCGGCGGACACGCTGGCCACGGCTTCGGCGCTCATCCTTTATGTCCTGGGCATCCCGTTCATGTCGGCCCTGCGGAACGTGGCCGCGGTCTTCTACGCCCACAAGGACGCCAAGACGCCGATGTACGCCAGTTTCGCCTCGATCGGCCTCAACATCGTCCTCAACGTCACCCTTATGTGGGTCATCGGATACCTGGCCTTCCCGCTTTCGACGTCCCTCGGAGCGATCCTCAACGTGGCCATCCTGTACGCCCTGCTGCCGCGCAAGGTCGGCCCGCTCGACTTGGGCCCCCTCGCGGGATACGCGGCCAAGCTCGCCGTCGCTTCGGCCGCGGGTGGGGGAGGGGCCTGGCTCGTGTACCGGCTCATCTCGGGCGAGCTCGGGATCTCGTTCCCGGCCACCGCGGCCGGCCTGGCGATCGCCGGACTCATGGGCCTGGCTTTCTTCTTCGCGGTCTCCCGCGCCCTCGGCCTGACCGAAACGCGGGACTACCTCCGCCGCTTCTTGAAACGGTGACACACAACTAAATACACTTAATTTCCTCCGAGCTGTCCTAACCGACGTTCCGTGTGATGCCTTCTGAGCGTGCCCCTCGCTGGCAAGGAGCTATGGCGATCGCAAAACCGACGGGATAGTTAAGTGTATTTAGTTGTGTGTCACCGTTATTTGGTATAATGATTCTCCCCTCTTGGCCGGTCGGCCGCAGGCGTGTCACCCCGCGGAAGTGAAAGCGACTCCGTGCGCGCGAGGAAGTGATCATGTCCGACCACGACGAGCTCCTCAAGGAGCTCGGGCTCGACGTCGAGCTCCACCATAGGATCTTCGACTCCATCGACCGGAATTTCCGCAAGACCGTCCTGGCCCAGAAGGACCGCCCTGAGCGGATGGTCTACTTCGACGGCGTCATCCGCGGCGCCCACGGGGCCCGCGTCCAGGAGATCGTCGAACGCCGGGCCGCCGGCGACAAGTTCATCGGCACGTTCTGCGTCTACGTCCCCGACGAGCTCGTTCTGGCCCTCGGGGCCGTCCCCGTGGCGCTCTGCGGCGGGACGTCCCTGTCCATCCCCTACGCCGAGAAGATGCTGCCGCGCGACATCTGCCCCCTGGTCAAGTCCACTCTCGGCCTGGCCCTGTCCAATACGTGTCCCTACGGACCGATCGAGGACCTGGCCGTCGGCGAGACGACCTGCGACGCCAAGAAGAAGACCTGGGACATCCTGGCCGCCGGCGGCGATTTCCACGTCCTCGAAGTGCCGCAGAAGAAGGGGCCCCGCGACCGCGACCTCTGGCACGAGGAGGTCGTCCGGTTCAAGGCCCGGCTCGAGGAGACGACCGGCCGGACGCTCGAGCCGGCCAAGCTCGCCGCGGCCGTCCGCCTGATGAACCGGAAGCGGCGGGCGCTGGCCCGCCTCAACGAGCTCAGGAAGGAGGCGAACCCGCCCCTGAGCGGCCTCGACGCCCTGGTCGTCATGCAGGGCGCCCTCGTCGACGATCCGCTCCGCTTCTCGGAACGTCTCGAGGCGCTCAACGACGAGCTCGAGGAACGGGTCCGCCGCGGCGCCGGCGTCGTCCCGGCGGGGGCCAAACGCATCATGGTCTCCGGCTGCCCCTCGGTCATGGGCAATTGGAAGCTCCACCACCTCATCGAGTCGGCGGGCGCCGCCGTCGTCTGCGACGAGACCTGCACGGGAACGCGATACTTCTCGACCCTTGTGGACGAGCGCGATGGCGGCCTCGACGACCAGATCGCCGCGATAGCCGCCCGGTATCTGACGATCGACTGCTCCTGCTTTTCGCCCAACGACGAGCGGATCGAGGCTGTGCTCCGCCTCGTCCGCGAGCATCGGGTCGACGGCGTCGTCCAGTACGTCCTCCAATATTGCCACACCTACAACGTCGAGGCCGTCCGCGTCGCCTCGGCCCTGAGGGACGCCGGCGTCCCCAGCCTCAAGATCGTGACCGACTATGCCGAGGAGGACACCGGGCAGCTGCGGCTCCGCGTCGACGCCTTTCTCGAAGGGCTGGGCCGGTAGGGACGGGACGACATGGCCGCGCCGGACCTCTTCCTCGGACTCGACCTGGGCTCCCGCACGACGAAGATCGTCGAGATCGCCGGCGGCGCCATCGCGCGCTTCGAGGTCTTCGACACCGCGGCCGATTCGCTGGCGCGCGTCCGGGCGCGGCTCGACCGGCGGGACTACGCCCGGGCCGCGGCCACGGGCTACGGCCGCTTCCTCATGAACGCCCAGCTCGACTGCCGCGTCGTGACCGAGATCACGGCCTGCGCCCTCGGCGCCCGGTTCGTGCGGCCGGGGGCGGGCCTGGTCATCGATATCGGCGGCCAGGATTCCAAGGTCATCCTCCTCGGCGGCGGCTCCGGCGCCTTTGCCGATTTCGAGATGAACGACCGCTGCGCCGCCGGCACGGGGCGCTTCCTCGAGGTCATGGCCGGACTGCTCGGCTTCACCATCGAGGACTTCGGGCGGGCGGCCTGTGAAGCCGGGGAGACGATCGCGCTCAGCAGCATGTGCACGGTCTTCGCCGAGTCCGAGGTCATCTCGCTCCTCGCCGCCGGCCGCGACAGGAAGTCGATCGCCCTTGGCCTACACGGCTCCATCGCCGACCGCGTCTACCCGCTGGCGGCCCGGTTCGATCCGGCAGGCGAGGTCATCATGGCCGGCGGGGTCGCCCTGAATCCGTGCCTCGTCGGCCTTCTCTCGAAGAAGCTCCGCCGTCCGGTCATCGTTCCCGGGCAGCCTCAGATCGTCACCGCCGTCGGCGCCGCCCTAGCCGCCCAAGACGGAGTCAAACCTAAATTTTTATAGTTTTCGACGGATCGAGCCGTGAAATCCAGTCGGGTCCACGTAAGAACTGTAAAAATGTAGGTTTGACCCCTTCTGATCCGGTATAATGACCGGCGACATGACCTCAGCGGGCGCGGCGGTCCTTCCCGACAGATCGGTTCGCCGGACGGCGCTGGCCGTCTCCATGGTCTCCTCGTTCCTGACCCCGTTCATGGCCTCGGGGATCAACGTGGCCATGCCCATCATCGGCAAGGAGTTCGGGCTGAGCGCCGTCGCCCTTGGCTGGGTCCTCACCGCCTACACCTTGGCCGCGGCCATGTTCCTCGTCCCGTTCGGCCGTCTGGCCGACCTCGTCGGCCGCAAAAGGATCTTCGCCCTCGGCATCGGCGTCAACATCGCCGGGACCGTCCTGGGAGCGCTTGCCCGTTCCGGTTTCGCCCTGATCCTCGGTCGGGCCGTCCAGGGCCTCGGCGGGGCCATGATCTTCGGCACGGGGATCGCCATCCTGACCTCGGTCTATCCTCACGGCGAGCGCGGCCGGGCGCTCGGGTTGAACACGGCCGCCGTCTACACGGGGCTCTCCCTCGGACCCGTCCTCGGCGGATTCCTTGTCCACGCCTGGGGCTGGCGGAGCGTCTTCTGGGCCACCGTGCCCATCGCCGCCCTGGCCCTCGTCCTGACCCTTGTCCGGCTCAAAGGCGAGTGGGCCGACGCCCGCGGCGAGGGCTTCGACATCGCGGGATCGGTCATCTTCGGAGCCGGCCTCGTCGCCTTGATGTACGGCTTTTCGCGCCTGCCCACGCTTCCCGGCGCCGCCCTGACGGCCTGCGGCCTCCTCGCCCTCGCCGGCTTCGTCATGTTCGAGCTCCGCACCGAGCACCCCCTCCTCGATCTCCGCATTTTCCGCCACAACCGCATCTTCGCCTTCTCCAACTTGGCCGCGCTCTTCAATTACAGCGCCACCTCGGCCGTCGCCTTCCTGATGAGCCTCTACCTCCAGTACATCAAGGGCCTGCCGCCCCAAAAGGCCGGCCTCGTTCTCGTCGCCCAGCCCATCATCATGGCCCTCGCCTCGCCCTTTGCCGGACGGCTCTCGGACCGCACGGAGCCGCGCCTCATCGCCTCGATCGGCATGGCCCTCTCGGCGGCGGGCCTCATCCTCTTCTCCTTCCTCGGCGCCGGAACGAGCTTCGGCTTCATCGTCGGGAGCCTCGTCTGCCTCGGCCTCGGCTTCGGGCTCTTTTCCTCCCCCAACACGAACGCGGTCATGTGTTCGGTCGAGAGACGCCACCTCGGCATCGCCTCGGCCGCCCTCGGGACCATGCGCCTGACCGGCCAGATGATGAGCGCCGGGACGACCATGATGATCTTCGCCCTGTTCATGGGCCGCGTCCCGATCGAACCCCCCGTTTACCCGCTCTTCCTGCGAAGCGCCCGGTTCGCCTTCGCGTTCTTCGCCGCGCTCTGCGTCGCCGGCGTCTTCGCCTCGCTCGCTCGCGGCGACCGGCCCCCTCTCGACCGGACCTGAGCCGCGCCCGCCCGCCGCGGCAAGTTCTCCTTGTCAAATCGATCGCCCGTTCTATAGAATGAGGGACGAAATTCCTTCAACGATCGAGGAGGAACGATGAGCCTGTCCCGCAAAACCTTCCTGAAGATGCTCGGCCTCGGGACCCTGGCCGCCGGCTCGACCGCCTACGGCCTGCCGTCCAAAGCCCTCCAGGACGCCCGGGCCGCCGCGAAGAAGCTCAAGATCACCGACGTCGAGATCTTCCTCTTCGACATCGCCCTCACCTCGCCCTTCCGCATCGCCATCGGCACGATGACGGCGGCCAACGACCTCCTCGTCCGCGTCCGCACCGATCAGGGGATCGTCGGCCTGGGCGAGGCCTGCCCGTTCCCGCCGATCACCGGCGAAACGCAGGCCACCAACGCCGCCGCCGCCCGGGCCATCCGCGACATGATCACCGGCAAGGACCCGCTGGCGATCGACGCGCTCCTCCGCGAGATCGGCCCCCTCGTCCACGCCAACCCGAGCGCCGTGGCCGCTTTCGACATGGCTTTCCATGACATCCTGGGCAAGGTCGCCGGCCTGCCGCTCTTCCGTCTCCTCGGCGGGACGAAGAACGTTTTCGAGACCGACATCACGACCAGCATCGATACGCTCGAGGCCATGACCGCCGAATCCAAGAAGTACGCCGATATGGGCTACAAGACACTCAAGGTCAAGGTCGGGCTCGACCCCGACGAGGACTTCGCCCGCCTCGAGGCCATCCGCCGGGCCGTCGGCCCGAAGATAGCCATCCGCATCGACGCCAACCAGGGCTGGACCGTGCCCCAGGCGATCTACGCCCTGCGCAAGATGGAGCCCCTGGCGATCGAGTTCTGCGAGCAGCCGGTCAAGGCTTCGGACCACGACGGCCTGCGGGCCGTCCGGGCCCAGAGCCCGATCTCGATCATGGCCGACGAGTCGCTCTTCGGCCCGTCCGACGCCGTCCGGCTCATCCGGGCCGAGGCCTGCGACACCTTCAACATCAAGGTCATGAAGGCCGGCGGCCTGCTCAACTCGATCCGCATCGCCCACATCGCCGACGCGGCCAACATGCGCTGCATGGTCGGCTGCATGATCGAGTCGAACCTGGCCCTCACGGCCGCGGCCCACGTCGTCGCCTCGCAGGCCAACATCGTCTACGCCGACCTCGACGGGAACACCGAGCACGCCTCGAACCCGGTCCTCGGCGGGATGACGGTCAAGGCGGGGACGCTGACGCTTCCGGAGACGCCGGGCCTCGGCTGCGACGTCGACCCGGCCTTCGTCAAAAAGCTGCAGAAGATCTGAGCGCGATCAGCCCTCGACGCCGAAGGCGGGCTTCTTCGTCTTCCATTTGCCGCGGGTGAAATCCGGGCATTCGACCGGGGCGGCGCCCGCGGCGATCGACTTTTCCGAGAGCGGGATGACCGCGCTCATGAGCGCCGAGTCGTAGACGTCGATCGGCGTCTGCGTCTTGCGGCGCACGGCCTCGACGAAGAGCGCCAGCTCCAGATAGTCGGTCCCGCCGTGACCGCCCGCTTCGGCCTCGGCCTTCATCTTCCGCCACCAGACGTGGTCGTGCTTTTCCATGTAGGGCGGGAACGGCTCCCACTGGTGATAGGCGGGGCTGCGGTCGACGAGGTAGAGGGCGTTCCGCTGCTCGTTGTAGATGCCCCGCGTCCCCTGGAGCTCCCACTGGTTGTCGTAGGGCCGCGGCAGCTGCATGTCGTACTTGACGAAGATGGTGTTGCCCTTCTTCGTCCGGATGAGCGTCGTGACGACGTCGCCCTGGGCGAACTTCGCCTTGGCGTAGGGGTGCTTCGGGCCGAACTTGCGCCCGAAATAATCGTTGATGCCGAGCTGGCGGTTGGCCATGGTCACGGCCGTGTCGAAGTAATCGCCGCAGCCGAGGTCCATCCACGGCCAGACCGGCCCGACGGCATGGGTCGGGTACTGCGAGCGGTTCAGCTTGACCAGGTAGCGGCCGCCCCAGCGCATGTTCCCCTCGGGGCTGAAGAACCAGTGGTCGATGCAGTCGTGGGTGTGCGAGGCCTGGACGTGGACGATCTCGCCGAACATCCCCTGGCGGACCATGTTGAGGAGGGCCAGGTTGTCCTGGCGGAAGCTCCAGTTCTCGAGCATCATGCAGGGGACACCCGTCGCTTCGTGGGTGTCGACGAGCTCCCAGCACTCCTCGAAGGTCATGGCCGCGGGCACTTCGACCGCGGCGTATTTCTTGTTCCGCATGGCGCAGACGGCCATGGGCGTGTGCCAGTCCCAGGAGCTGGCGATGATGACGGCGTCGATGTCGTCCCGCCAGAGGAGCCGTTGGAAGTCCTCGGGCCCCTGCGAATAACCCTCCGGCTTGGGCCGGCCGGACTTGACGACCATGTCCTCCGCCGCGGCCAGGGCGCCGAGGTCGATGTCGCAGAGGGCCGGGAACTCCAGGCCGGGCCTGAGCAAGAGGTTCCCGAGGAGGGATCGGCCGCGGTTCCCGGTGCCGATGATCCCGAGGCGGACGGTTTGCCGGGCCGCCTGTCCGGACGTCTCGAAGAGCGTGTGGTCGGTCTTAAAGTTGGCCAGGAGCGCGCCGGCGGACGCGCCGCCGCTCACCTTCAGGAATTCCCTGCGGTCCATGTTCTCGGCCATGTCGTCTCCTTTGGCCGGGGGCACGTACCGGGTCCATGTCCCCATGCCGCTCTCGTGCCGTAGTATCGTCCAGGCGCCTTCCCGAAATCAAGCCGCCGGCGGCATTGCGCCCGGGCGGGCATTGACATAAGATGAAAGCACGGAGAGGCGAGAGGAGAGGCGTGGTCCGCAAAGTCCGTTGGGGCATTCTCGGGTGCGCGAGGATCGCCGAAAAGGCCTTCATCCCGGCCGTCCTCCGGTCCCGCACCGGCTCCCTCGCGGCGATCGCCTCCCGCGACCAAGCCCGGGCCGCCGATTGGGCCCGCCGCTTCGGCTTCCCGAGGGCTCCCAGGACGTACCAGGACCTCATCGACGACCCGGCCGTCGACGCCGTCTACAATCCCCTCCCGAACGACCTTCACGCGGAGTGGTCCATCCGGGCCCTCAGCGCCGGCAAGCACGTCCTCTGCGAAAAGCCCATGGCCCTGAACGCCCCCGAGGTCCGGGCCATGATCGACGCGGCCGAGTCGCACGGCGCCCTGCTGACGGAAGGCTTCATGTACAAGTTCCACCCCCAGATCGGGAAGGCGCTCGAGCTCATCCGCCAGGGCGCGATCGGCGAGATGCGCTCCGTCCACTCATCCTTTACCTTCCGCTTCGGGTCCGTCGGTCCGAACTACCGCTGGTTCGCCGCCCAGGGCGGCGGCGCCCTCTACGACGTCGGCTGCTACACGATCAGCGTCGCCCGGCTCGCCTTCGGCGCCGAGCCGCGCGCCGTCTTCGCCGCGGCCCGCATCGACCCGGCGACCGCCGTGGATCTGACGACGGCCGCGCTCCTCGAATTCCCGGGCGGCCGTTTCGCCCAATGCGACGCGAGCTTCGAGAGCCATTTCCAGAGCCGTCTCCTCGTCGTCGGCACGGAAGGGACGCTCCGCCTCGAGCGGGCCTTCTCGGCCAAGGAATTCGACGTCGCGGTGGAGATCGTCCGGGGCGACGCCAAGGACGAGGTCAAAGTCCCGAAGGCCGACATGTTCGCGCTGATGGTCGACGATTTCGGCGCGGCCGTCCTGGGCGAAGCCCCCCTGCGCTTCCCCGCGTCCGACGCCTGGCACAACGCGCGCGCGATCGACGCCTGCTTCGAATCCATCCGGACCGGCGGGCGAGTCGATATCCCCGAATCGTCGTCTTCGAAAGGAGGCCCCTCATGAGATCCGCCGGAACCCTGGCCTTGGCGGCCGCCCTCATCCTCGTCGCCGCCTGCTCCTCGACGTACAGATCGAAGCCCCAGATGAACTATTATCACGGCCAGAACGTTCCGGCCGGGTACATCACCGTCGTCCGGGCGACGGCCGCCGAGATCGAGTTCTCGATCCGGGTCGAGTTCACCCAAAAGCAGATGTACCATCTCGTCCTCGACGGCAACGAACCCGTCGCCGAAGGCTGGTTCAACACGCTCCGGGCCGGGAACCAGGCTTATTCGGTGACGATGAAGCCGTCCGAGGGGAAGGCCTTCGAGGTCGGCAAGACCTACCGCCTCTGCATCGGGACGCAGAACCCGCAGGCCGTCCAGATGACCTCCAGCAACTACCCCTGCATCGCCGATCACAGCTTCGTCTTCGAGCTGAAGGACTGAACTTTTTCGCGACGGACTGTTGACATTGCCGCGGCGCGGTGCTTTATTAGCGCCCGGAGCTTTCAATGAAACGACAAGCCCCTAACGTTTTCGTCTGCGCCGCCGTCCTCGGGATCGCTCTGACCGTGTGTCCCGGCTGCCAATCGGACGGCGGCGGCGGCGTCATCGACGGCGTTACGCCCGCCGAGAGCTTTCAGAGCGTCATCCCGGCGCTCCTGTCGAAGTGGGACATCCCGGGCGGAGCCGTCGCCCTGGCCCGCAACGGCTCGGTCGTATTGTCGAAGGGCTACGGCCTCGCCGACAAGAACGGCAGCCTGCCCGTGACCACGGCCTCGCTCTTCCGCGTCGCCTCTTTGTCGAAGCCCGTCACGGCCGCGGCCGTGCTCAAGCTCCGCGAGTCCGGGCTCCTCGACCTCGACGCCCGGGTTTTCGACATCCTGAACGACATCGAGCCGCCGCCGGGCGCGAGCGTGGACCCGCGCCTGGCCGGCGTGACCGTCCTCGACCTGCTCCGCCATTCCGGCGGCTGGGACCGGAACGCCAGCTTCGACCCGATGTTCCGCTCGCGTGAGATCGCCGAGGCCTTCGGCGTCCCGCCGCCCGCGGACGCGGCCTCAGTCATCCGCTTCATGAAGGGGCAGCCCCTCGATCTCGATCCCGGCACCAAGTACGCCTATTCGAACTTCGGCTACTGCCTGCTCGGCCGGATCATCGAACGGCTCTCCGGCCAGAGCTACGAAGCGTACGTCCGGGACGCGATCCTCACCCCGGCCGGCGCCGCGGGCCTGCGTCTCGGCCGGTCGCTCGCCGCGGACCGGGCCGAAGGGGAGGTCGTCTATTACGACCATGCGGGGGCGGCGCTGGCGGTCTCCGTGTTCGCCGCCGGAACGGAATATGTCCCTTGGCCTTACGGCGGCTTCGCCCTCGAGCCCATGGACGCCCACGGCGGCTGGATCGCGACGGCCGCCGATCTTCTCGACTTCCTCCTCGCCGTCGACGGCCGGACGTCCCCGCCCGACGTCCTGCAGGAGGCGACGATCGATCTCATGACCGGGCGGCCGCCCCTCGCCGAGTACCAGGGCTCGGCCACCTTTTACGCGCTCGGCTGGCAGATCCGGCCGACGGGCGGCGACGCGAACTGGTGGCATACCGGCTCGCTTCCCGGGACCTCGGCGATCATGGTCCGGACGGCCGGCCAGATGGCCTGGGTGGCCCTGTTCAATTCCCGGCCGGCCAACGCCGACGCCTTCTTCAACGAGCTCGATAACGAGCTGTGGCGGGCGGTGAACGGCGTCACGGAATGGCCGGCCGCGGCGGAGGCCGGCCGCTAGCCGGGTTGACTTTCGCCTCCGCCGGATGCTAAAGAGCGTGGACATGCTGCCGATCACCAAGCCGACGCTCGTCCTCGACGAAGGCCGGGCGCGCAGGAATATCGAACGGATGGCCTCGCGGGCCCGGCGCCTCGGCGTCCGGTTCCGGCCGCACTTCAAGACGCATCAATCCCGCCACGTCGGCCGCCTCTTTCGCGATTACGGGGTCGAGGCGATCACCGTTTCGTCCGTCGACATGGCGGCGTATTTCGCCGACGACGGCTGGCGGGACATCCTCATCGCTTTTCCCCTCAACATCCTGGAGGCCGTCGAGATGGGACGGCTGGCGTCGCGGTGCCGGCTGGGCATCCTGGTCGAGTCGGCGCGGGGGCTGGCGGCCCTGGCCCGGAGCGTCGCCTCGCCGCTCGACGTTTGGATCAAGATCAACGTCGGGGCCAACCGGGCCGGGGCGGAGTGGGACGACCGGGCGCTTCTCGCCGCGATCGGCCGGGAGGCGGCCCGGCATCCGGCCTTTCGCCTGCGCGGGCTCCTGACCCACAACGGCCGGACCTATTCGGCCCGGACTCTCGGATCGCTCGCCCGGGTCCATGCCGACGCGATGCGGAAGATGCGCCGGGCCAAGAAGGCGATGGCGGCGGACGGGTTCACGGACCTGGAGATCTCGGTCGGCGACACGCCCGCCTGCAGCCGGCTGGACGACTTCGCCGGGGCCGACGAGATCCGCCCCGGCAACTTCGTGCTCCACGACGTGACCCAGCTCGAGCTCGGGAGCTGCGGCGAGACGGACATCGCCGCGGCGGTGGCCTGTCCCGTCGTCTCCACGCACCCGTCCCGGAACGAAGCCGTCGTCTTCGGCGGCGCGATCCACCTGTCCAAAGAGGACTTCCGCTCGCTCCGCGGAGGACGGATCTACGGTCGGGCCTGCCGGCCGAGTGGGGCAGGGTGGGGCGGGATCCTCCCGGGAACGGCGGTCTCGGCGCTTTCGCAGGAGCACGGCATCGTCAAGACGACCGCACTCGAATTGAAGAGGATCAAGGCCGGAGACGTCCTTTTTATCCTGCCTATACACTCCTGCCTGACGGTCAACCTCTGGGATCGCTTCAAACGCCTCGATGGCGCGGACATTCCGACCATCAGATCCTGCACATTATAAATAACTAACGGGCATCAATCAAAATAACTACAAGTGCCCAATTTTTTGCTTGACAAAAATCAGATATATCATATATCCTGCGGCGGAAGGCTAAAATGGACTGGAAACCAGCGGCTTTTCAGGCCCCGGCGACCCTCAGCGAAACCATCTATCTGTCCCTCAAAAAGGCGATCATCGACGGGGAGATCAGGCCGGGGCAGCGCCTCCAGGAAAAAGAGATCGCGGCCCTCTACAGCACCTCCTCGACGCCGGTCCGGGAAGCCTTCTTCCGACTGTCCGCGGAGAAGTACCTGGTCATCAACGCCCGTAAAGAGGTCCTGGTCCAGGACACGACCAAGGAAGAAGTCCGCGAGCTCTATGAGATCGTCCGGGCCCTGGACATCCTGGCCGCGCGCAAGTCGCTCGCCCGGATGGGAGACCACGACATCTGGGAGATCGGCGAGATGACGGCCGAGCTCGGCCGCTTCTTCGCCGCCGACGACCACCATCGCTACCTCGATCAGAACCTCCGCATCCACGACCGGATCTGGAGCCAGTGCGGGAGCGTCTCGCTCTACGAGACGCTGGCCGAGCTCATGGCCAAGATCGCCATCTACCGCCGCAAGACGGACTTCTCGCCCTTCTCCGATCCCCCGGCCCTGGAGAAATCCTACCGCGACCACCTCGAGATCTGCCGGCTCATCGAGCGCCGCGACGTCCCCGGCCTGGAGGCGCTGATCAAGGACCACTGGGGCGAGGAATTCTCCATCGACGATACCGATCCGAAAGACCGCTAAACGTTCCCAGGGAGGTGAAGCCATCAGAGATCAGCCGCAACGAATGAGCGACCCGATCACCCGAGTTCCCAGCGGATATCAACGAGGAGGAATGTTCATGCGAACCATCAAGGCCATCACCGCCGCCTGCCTGTTCCTCGCGGCCACGGTCCTGTCGTTCGGGCAGATGATCCCGACCGGACAGCTCGTCGGCACGGTCACGGACAGCGACAGGGCGCCGCTTCCCGGGGTCAGCGTCACCATCAGCAGCCCGTCGCTGATGCTGCCGCAGCTGGCCACGGTCACCAACGAGAACGGGCTCTACCGGTTCTTCTCTCTCCCGTCGGGCACCTACAAGGTCACCTTCGAGCTCGCCGGCTTCCGGGGCGTCGTCCGCGAGGGCATCATCCTCACGGGCTCCCGGACGGTCTCCCTCGACATCGCCCTCGAAGCGGGCGGCATCGAGGAATCCATCACCGTCGTCGGGCAGTCCCCGACCGTCGACCTGAAGATGACCCAGACGGGGGCGACCTTCACCAAGGACATGATCGCCACCCTGCCCCTGTCGCGCGATCTCGCGTCCATCTTCAACTCGGCCCCCGGCATGTTCGCCCGGACCTCGCACGGCAGCGACGCCCGGTCGAACAACTTTATCGTCGACGGCGTCAAGATGCAGGACCCGGTCACGGGCGACCCGTACCAGACCGTGCCCTGGAACGCCATCGACGAGGTCGAGATCGAGACCGGCAACCAGAAGGCCGAGTACGGCGCGGTCAAGGGCGCCCTGGTCAACGTCGTGACCAAGGCCGGCGGCAACACCTTCTCCGGCAACGTCAACTTCTACTACCGGAGCAAGTCCCTCCAGTCCGACAACACCGCCGGCACGCCGTTCGAGGGCCAGTTCGTCGGCTTCCGCCATCAGTATCTGCCGGGCTTCTCGCTCGGCGGCCCGATCGTCAAGGACAAGGTCTGGTTCTTCACCAGCCTCGACGTCGACAAGCTGTCCTCCTACGTCCAGGGCTTCCCGGCCCCGGCGACCCCCGGCGGCCCGCAGCCCCCGTCGGCGCCCGTCGGCCAGGACACCATCGCGCCTTTCGGCAAGGTCACCTTCCAGATCAGCGAGAAGGACAAGATCACGGCCTCCGGCTACTGGCGCGGCTATAAGTGGGACCACCGCGGCGCCAGCCGCTGGAACGTCCTGAACGCCAATATCAAAGAGGACAGCGCCGTGACCATCGCCACGGCCCAGTGGACCCGGACGATGTCCAAGGACGTCCTCTTCAACCTCAAGGGCTCCTGGTACTCCCTCCATCAGTGGCTGCTGGCCAACGACACCCTGTCGCCTTTGGTCGACGAGGCCACGGACAACATCAACCGCGGCGGCTGGGGCTCCGACTGGTGGTACACCCGCCGGCGGGCCCAGCTCAACAGCGACCTGACCTGGTACAGGGACAACTGGATCGGCACCCACGAGTTCAAGTTCGGCGCCGACGCCGAGTTCGCCTTCGACGGGACCGAGTGCGCGTATTACCAGGACCCCCACTTCGAAGGCGTCTTCCCCGAGGGCTTCAAGGCCGTCGACATCTATCTCTGGGACGGCGTGCCCAACTGGGCCTGGGTCGGGACCGAGCTCAAGCAGAAGAACAACCTCATCCAGGTCGGCGGCTTCCTCCAGGACACCTGGTCCCCGCTTCATCGCCTGACCCTCAACCTGGGCGTCCGCCTGGACTACTCCCAGGGCAACTACCCGCCCCAGAAGCGGCGGAACTCCGACGAGTGGACCAACGAAGAGACGATCCACGCCATGAGCTTCACCATGCTCTCGCCGCGGCTGGGCGCGACCTATGACCTCACCGGCGACGGCAAGACCGTCCTCAAGGCGGGCTTCGGCCGCTACTACGCCCCGCTGCTCATGCTCTACTACTATTTCAACAACCCCAACCAGCGGTCCTCCTTCTGGGCCCAGCTCAACCCCGACTGGTCGGTCAACTACACGACGCCGGTCTACTCGCCGGGCTCGACGGCCGTCGACCCGGACATCAGCTCGCCGTACGCCGACGAGCTCAGCGTCGGCATCGAGCGCGAGCTCTTCGAGGACTTCTCCGCGTCGGCCACCTTCATCGCCAAGTGGGAACAGAACCTGATCGACGACGTCGACCGGGCCCACCTCGATTGGGACAACTACCTCGCGACCGGCGAGCTGGTCTGGTCGGGCTACCATGAAGTCGTCGGCACGGACCCCTTCACCAACAGCCCCATCACCTTCTACGAGATGGACGACACCTTCGGCGACTTCGGCTTCGTCTTCCAGAACGTGCCCGGCACCGCCCGTAAATATACGGGCCTCGAGTTCAAGCTGACCAAGCGCATGTCGGACCGTTGGGCCATGCAGGCGAGCTACGTCTGGTCCCGCGGCCGCGGCATCCTCAACACCTCCCGCGACCAGAGCACCGGGTTCTCCGGCTTCTACGACGATCCCAACACCATGATCAACGCCTACGGGCGTCTCGACTACCAGCGCGAGCACCTGGTCAAGGTCCAAGGGACCTGGTCCGGGCCGTGGGGCATCGCCGTCAGCGGCTACTACCAGTTCGGCAGCGGCATCCCCTACACCCGCGTCATCCGGAGCTACGAGGCGGGCCTCGGCAGCCTTTATCAGGGCGGCGTGACCATCTTCGCCGAGCAGCGGGGCAGCCAGGAGCTGCCGGACCAGCATCTGCTCGACCTCCGGCTCGAAAAGGCCTTCCGGGTCGGCCGCGGCGAGGTCGCCATCCAGGCCGACGTCTACAACGCCTTCAACAACAACCGCACGACGAGCATCGGCAACGTCACGAACTACGACTGGTTCCTCGACGAGCGCGGCCAGTCCGTTTATGGCATCATGGGGCCGCGGTACTTCCAGCTGGGAGTCGTTTACAGGTTCTGATCAACGATCTTCTTGTTCCCCGCAACGCCGGGCCGGCGCCCCTCCCCAGGGGCGCCGGCCTTGGCCATCGACCGGAAGGAGGCTCGATATGACCCCGGAGAACGCTTCGGACGACCGGACGGCCGGCAGGCCCGGCCGGCGTGAGTTCCTGGCCCAGTCCCTGGCCGGGCTCTTCCTGCTCAACGGCTCCCTCGGCCGGCTCTTCGCCGACGACGAGCCTCCCCTCGGCGACGCCCCGGCCCCGGCCGGCGGCTTCATCATGGAGAGCGCCCCCGGCCCGGAGACGGTCCTCAACGGCAAGCGGGTCCTCTATTTCGGGGGCACCGGCTATTTCGCCCTGCACGGGCACCCCGAGGTCATCGAGGCCGGCGTCGGCGCCTTCCGCAGGTACGGCTGCCACAGCGCCACGTCGCGGACGGGCTTCGGCAACACGCCCGTCCAGATCGAGCTCGAGCGCAAGATCGCCGAGTTCTTCGGCACCGAGGACTCGATCCATTTCGTCTCCGGATACCTCGACAACCTCTTCCTCGTCCAGGCCCTCAAGGACAAGGTCGGGGCCATCTTCATCGACGACACGGCCCACTTCAGCATCCGGGACGCCGTCTATTCCGCCCTCAAGCCGGTCCACACGTACAAGCACCGCGATCCCGAAGACCTGGCCCGCCAGCTCAAGGCCCGGCTCAAGGCGGGCGACGTCCCGCTGGTCATGACCGACGGCATCTTCCCGACCTTCGGCGTCATCGCCCCCGTCCCGGATTACCTCAAGGTCCTCGAGCCGTACGGCGGCTACCTCTGCCTCGATGATTCCCACGCCGTCGGCCACCTGGGCCCGAACGGGCGCGGCACCTACGACTATTTCGGCGTCAAGAGCGACCGCTGCTTTTACGCCGGGACCATGAGCAAGGCCTTCGGCGGGCACGGCGGGTTCATCCCGGCCAGCAAGGCCTTCATCGACCACATCAAGGCCACGTGCGGCGCCTATCCGGGCGCCACCCCGAGCCCGACGCCGGCCATGGCCGCTTCGCTCAAGGGCCTGGAGATCGCCGCCCGCGAGCCTCAGCGCCGCGAACGCCTGCGCCGCAACGTCGCCCGGGTGAAGACGGGCCTGAAGAAGCTCGGCTTCGAGATGAACGACAACCCCGTGCCCATCGTCACCTGGGTCCTGAAGTCCGCCGACGACATGAAGAAGGTCCAGATGGAGCTTTTCGACCGGGGCATCGCCGTCGCTCTCCTGAAGTATGTCGGCGCCCCCGCCGGCGGCGTCCTGCGGGCCTCCATCTTCTCCGAACACACGACCGAGCAGATCGACCGTCTGCTGGCCGAGATCAAGCGGCTGGCCTGAGCCCGGCTCCGGACATCCCTCCGTCCGGGCGGGTCCCGCCGGGAGGACGACCATCATGATGAGACGCGCCTGGCTTTCCCGGACGGCGGCCTTCGCCGTCTTCTCCCTCCTTCTCGCCGCGGCGGCCTGCAAGCCCGCCCCGCCCGCCGCCGACGCGGGCCCCGACCTCGCGGCCGTTCGCGGCCAGATCGAGGGCCAGCTGGCGGCCCGGGGCCTCGTCGGTCTCTCGGTGGCCCTCGTCCGCGACGGCCGGACGGTCCTGGCCGAGGGTTTCGGCGCGAGGTCGCTCCGGACGGGCGCCTCGGTCGCCGCGGACACGATGTTCGCCGTCGGCTCCATCACCAAGCAGTTCACCGCGGCCTGCGTCCTCCTCCTCGCCGAAGACGGAAAGCTCGCGGTCACGGACCGGGTCTCGAAATACTACCCCGGGCTGACCAGGGCCGGCGAGATCACCCTGCTCGACCTGATGAACCACGTCTCCGGCTATCCCGATTACTACCCTCTCGATTTCGTCGACCGGCCCATGGCCCAGGCCATCGCCAGCGACGAGGTCATACGCGTCTTCGGGACGAAGCCGCTCGATTTCGAGCCCGGGACGAGATACTCCTATTCGAACACGGGCTATCTCATCCTCGGCCGAGTCGTCGAGAAGGTCAGCGGCGAGCCGTTCGGGGATTTCCTGAAGCGGCGGATCATCGAACCCCTGGGACTGGCCCGCACGGCCTACGAGCCCGACCCCGAAAGCCCGGCCTGCGCCCAGGGGCACATGTCGTTCTGGCTCGGCGCGCCCGAAGCGGTGCCCCTCGAGGGACAGGGCTGGGTCGCGGCGGCGGGAGCGCTCTTCTCCACGCCCTCCGATCTCGCAGCCTGGGACCTGGCCCTCATCGGCGGCCGGGTCTTGAAACCGGCCTCCTTCGAGCTCATGACCACGCCGCGGCGGCTGAAGGACGGCGGTTCGTCGAATTACGGCTGCGGCCTGTCGATCGGCGAGCGGGGCGGGGTGGCTTTTCTGTCCCACAACGGGGCGGTCAACGGGTTCTATGCGCTGAACCTGGTCGTTCCCTCGACCCGCTCGGCCGTCATCGTCTTCTCGAACCTGTCGTCCTACAGCGACGTCAACGCGGTCTACGGCCCGCTCACGGCTCTTGTCCTGCCCAAGACCGCGCCGGCCCCCGCCCCCGCGGCCAAAGACAAGCCCAAGTCTCCGGCCCCGAAGACGGGTGTCCCCCTGATCGCCGGGCCCCCGGCCGTCGAGCAGGTTCAGGCCTTCTTCCGGGCCCTCCAGACAGGCCGGGTCGACCGCTCCTCGCTCGGCGCGGAGTTCGACTTCTTCCTCAAGGAGAGCGTCATCGCCCCGGCCGCGGAACGGCTGAGAGTCTTCGGCGAGCCGACGGGGGCCGTCGTCGAATCGATCGGCGAGCGGGGCGGCATGGAAGTCTCGACGACCCGGCTGGAATTCCCGTCGGGGGCCCTCAAGGTCCTCATGTACCGGACCCCGGACGGCAAGATCCAGCAGCTCTTCATCCAGAAGGGCTGAGCCAGAACCCTTAGAGAGGTGCCCTCATGAGCCTGTCACGCAAGCAATTCCTGAAGACCCTCGGCCTCGGAGGCCTGGCCTCCGGATTGGGCGGCTTCCGCCTGCCGCTGGCCGCCTCCCAAGCCGGCGAAGCCCGCCGCGCGGCCCCGAAGATGACCATCAAGGACATCGAGATCTACGCCTTCGACCTGCCGCTCGTCGCCCCGTTCCGCATCTCGATCGGCGAGATGAAGGCGGCCAACGACGTGCTCGTCCGCGTCCGCACGTCGAGCGGCCTCACGGGCCTCGGCGAGGCCTGCCCCTTCCCGCCCATCACCGGCGAGACCCAGGCCACCAACATCGCCGCGGCCAGGGCCATCCGCGACATGCTGCTCGGGAAAGACCCCCTGGCCGTCGACGCCCTCCTGCGTCTCATCGGCCCCATCGTCCATTCGAACCCGAGCATGGTCGCGGCCTTCGAAATGGCCTGCTTCGACATCCTCGGCCAGGCCGCGGGCCTGCCGCTCTACCGGCTCTTCGGGGGCGACAAGTCCGCCTTCGAGAGCGACATCACCACGGGGATCGACACCCCGGAGGCCATGGCGGCCAGCGTCCGGAAGCATGCCGCCATGGGCTACAAGACGCTCAAGGTCAAGATCGGCCTCGATCCCGACCAGGACTTCGAGCGGCTCCGCGCCGTCCGCGAGGCCGTCGGCGACGGCATCGCCCTGCGCGTCGACGCCAACCAGGGCTACACCGTCCCCCAGGCGATCTACGCCTTGAAGAAGATCGAGCCCCTGCGCATCCAGCTCGTCGAGCAGCCGGTCAAGGCCTCGGACATCGGCGGGCTCGCGACCGTCCGGTCGGAGAGCCCCATCCCGATCATGGCCGACGAATCGCTCTTCCTGCCGGCCGACGCCCTGAAGCTCATCGAGGCCGACGCGTGCGATTACCTGAACATCAAGGTCATGAAGGCCGGGGGCCTCCTCAACTCGATCCGCATCGCCCACATCGCCGACGCCGCCAACATGCGGTGCATGGTCGGCTGCATGCTGGAATCGCGGATCGCCCTGACCGCGGCCGCCCACGTCGTCGCCTCCCAGGCCAACATCGTCTTCGCCGACCTCGACGGCAACGCCGAGCACACGGCCGATCCGGTCGTCGGGGGCCTGACCACCAAGGCCGGGATCGTCACCATGCCGGAGACGCCGGGCCTCGGCTGCGACATCGATCCGGCCTTCCTGAAGAAGATGACCAAGGTATGAGGGAGCGCCCCATGACCCGACAAAGACGGCTCGTCGCCGCCGGCTTCGCCCTTCTCCTCGCCGCGGGGGCCGCCGGCCTCGCGGCCCAGGACTTCGCCTGGCCCGTTCCAAAAACGCGCGCCGATCTCGAACAGGCCCTTCGCGCCCAGGCCGCCAAGGTCAACGGCCGGCTGGGGATCTACGTCAAGCACGTCGAGTCGGGGGAATCGATCGGCCTCCGCGAGGGCGAGCGCTTCCAGCTGGCCTCCGTCTTCAAGATCCCCGTGCTCATGGCCCTTCATAAGCTGATCACGCTCGGCCACATCTCGCTCGACGACCGCATCCTGTTCGAGGAGCGGATGAAGACCTACGGCAGCGGCCTGATGACGGCCATGAAGCCTGGACTGGCCATCTCCGTCCAGGACCTCCAGCTGCTCATGATGGCCCGGTCCGACAACACGGCGACGGACATCCTCTTCGATCTGGTCACGCCCGAGGCCGTCGCGGCCGTGCCGGCCGGGCTCGGATTGAAGGACACGACGATCGATCACGATACCCGCGCTCTCATCCTGGCCTACCTCGGGCTCGATCCGGCCCGGCGCCTGACCCCGGCCGAGCTGGACCGGCTCCCCGAGTCCGTCTGGGCGGACAAGGGCCGGCTGGAGGCGGCCAAGGCCTTCGACGCCTCGACCCACAACACGTCGACCCCCCGCGACATCGCCGCCCTTCTCGAGGCCTGCGTCAAGGGCGAGTTCGTTGACCGGGCCACGAGCGACCGGGTCCTGGAGACGATGAAGCATCACACCGGCTCCGAGCTCATCCTCCGCTATCTCCCCGGCTCCACGGAGATCGCTCGCAAGGGCGGCAGCCTGGGCCGGGACGGCGAGAACGCGGTCCTGCTCGACGCGGCCGTCATCTGGCTGCCGGACAAGGCCGGGACGCTCATCATCTGCCTCTTCGGCAACGACCTGAAGGAAGTGCACTACGAGATCAAGCACAAGATGGGGGTGACGGCCCGGGCGGCCTACGATTATTTCCTGGAGAAGAACAGGAAGCCGGCCAAGGGCTGAGGCGAGGCGAAATTCGCCCGGAATCGGCTATAATGGATGGCTGATCCCATGGACCTGATCTATCGAAAAGAATACGCCGTCCACACCTACGAGACCGACGCGCGCGGCCTGGCCAAGACCGTCAGCCTGCTCAACTATCTTCAGGACGCCGCGGGCGAGCATGCCGCCCGTCTCGGCGTGTCGGTCGTCGACCTGGTCCGGAGCGGCATGACCTGGGTCCTGTCGCGATATCACGTCCTCGTCCATCGCCATCCGGCGCCGGGCGAACGCCTCGAGGTCACGACCTGGCCGTCGGGCAAGGCCGGATATTTCGCCACCCGCGATTTCGAGGTCGCCGCCGCGGCCGGCCCGGTCCTTTCGGCGACGAGCTCCTGGATGATCCTCGGTCTCGAGCGGAAACAGCCTCTCAAGCTCGACGAGATCATCACCATCCCCTATGCCCTCGACCGCCGGGCCCTCGACGATCCCTTCGCGTCCCTCCCCGTGCCCTCGGCCCGTGACAATGAGATCCGCTTTCGCGTCGAATCGGGCCATCTCGACTGGAACCGGCACGTCAACAACGCCGTCTACGTCCAATGGGCGCTCGAGGCCGTGCCGGCCGAGGTCCTGGCCAAGAGCCGGCCGCTCGAGCTCGAGATCTCCTACCGTGCCGAGACCTTCTACGGGGAGGAGGTCGTTTCGGCCGCCCAACGAGTTCCCGCCGACGGGCCGGGCCCCGTTTTCCTCCACCAGATCCTCAATGCCGCGACGGGCGCGGAGCTGACCCGCCTGAAGACCCGATGGGCGTGAGGAGTTCCCGCGGCCGGGTTTCGGCCCTCTGCGCGGCGGCCCTTGTCGCGGCCTTCATCGCCGGCCCGGCAGGCGCGGCCGGACAGAAGGACGCGAAACCGGGCCTTCCCGAGACCCACCGGAAGTGGCTCGAGGAGGAAGTCGTCTACATCATCGGCGCGACGGAGCGCGAGGTCTTCCTCAAGCTCCAATCCGACCGGGAGCGGGACCTCTTCATCGAGGCCTTCTGGAAGCAGCGGGACCCGGCGGCCGGAACCCCGGAGAACGAGTTCAAGACCGAGCATTACCGGCGGATCGCCTACGCCGACCGTTACCTCGGGCGGGACGCCCCCCGGCCCGGCTGGCGGACGGACCGGGGCCGGATCCACATCATCCTGGGCGAGCCGATGGACATCCAGCGGTTCGCCGGCAAGTCCTCGACCTACGACGCCGAGATCTGGTTCTACCAGGGCCTGACCGATCTGGGCCTGCCGGCCGGGTTCAACCTGGTCTTTTTCAGGGAAGGCGGGCAGGGCGAATACAAGCTTTACAGCCCGATCGCCGACGGCCCGCAAGCCCTTCTGTCGGGCTATTTCGGGGGCCCCGACCACACCCAGGCCTACGAAAAGCTCAAGGAGGTCGAGCCGGGCCTGGCCGCGGTCTCGCTATCGCTCATCCCGGGCGAGACCGGCACGGCCTACGGGCGCCCGACCATGTCCTCCGACTTGCTCATCCAGCGCATCGAGTCGTCACCGGCGCGCCTCGTCGAGACCCGGTACGCCGAGAAGTTCCTTCAATACAAGGACATCGTCGAGGTCGAATACACGGCCAACTACATCGACAGCGACAGCCTGATCAAGGTTTTCCGCGACCCGGCCGGCCTCTATTTCGTCCATTACGCCGTCGAGCTCGAACGGCTCTCGGTCAACCAGTACGAAGGCCGGTATGCGACGACCCTCCAGGTGAACGGCCGGGTCACGGCCCCCGACGGCCGGCTCGTCCACCAGTTCGATAAGACCGTCTCCCTCGACCTCTCCGAGGAGCAGTTGAAGGATGCCAGCCGGGCGCCCTTCGATTTCCAGGACCTTTTCCCGCTCGTCGGCGGGGATTACAGCCTCTCGATCCTGATCAAGAACGAGGCCTCGAGGGAATTCACCTCGGTCGAGCGGGACCTGCGCATCCCCTCGCCGGGGACGGCCGTCCAGATGACTCAGCCGCTCCTCGGCTACCGGTCCGTCCGGCTCGAGCCCGAGGCGAGGCGCATGAAGGCCTTCCGGGTCGGCGCCTATCAGATCTACGGCCAGCCGGACCGGACGTTCGCCCGGGGAGAGACGCTGGCCCTCGCCTTTCAGCTCCACAACCTGCCCGACGATCCCGCCGCCGCGGGCGAGATCAGGATCGAGTTCCTCAAGGACGGCCAGCCCTTCCGGGCGATCGTCCGCAAGCCCTCGGAGTACGCCGGACTGCCCGACGTCCTCGAAGAAGTGCCGCTCGCGGATTTCGGCCCCGCCCACTACACGGTCCGCGTGTCGCTTGTCCGGGGCGGGGCCGAGGTCGTCTCGGCCTCGGAGGAGTTCGACCTGAGCTTCGCCGAGAGCTTGCCGCGGCCCTGGTTCTCTTCCCGCATCCTGCCTCCGGCCTCGGACCCGGGCTACGCGGAGATCACCGGCTCCCAGCTCTTCAATCTCGGCCGTTTCGACGAAGCCCGCGCTTATCAGGAGAGGGCCTTCGCCGCCAAGCCGGGCTCGGAGGATACGGCCGCGAGCCTGGCCGGGACCTATCTCGCGCTCGAACGGCCGCGCGAGGCGGCCGGCCTCCTGGCCCCGTTCACCGCCCCGGAGAAGACGGCCAAGTACGAGACCTATGTTCTCGCCGCCGAAGCGCTGAAGCGGACGGGCGAATTTGCCCCGGCCGTGACGCTCCTCGACCGGGCCGTGGCTCATTACGGCGTCAACGCGGAGCTCCTGAACGCGATGGGTGAGTGCTACGAGGGGCTGGGCCGGACGATGGACGCGCTCGCGGCCTATGAGAAGTCGCTCCAGCTCAGCGCGGACCAGCCGCGGATCAGGACGAGGGTGGACGCGCTGAAAAAGAAAGCCCCGGGCTAGGCCTTCTTCTCCGCCGCCTCTCGCGCGTAGACGACCCCCATCTGCGTGAGCATGGTCTTGGCCTCGGCGTCCGTGATCTCCGTGCGGATCTCGGCCTTGATGTCCTTCCCGATGAACAGGCTCTTGTTGAGCTCGTCGACGAGGGCGGTGATGCGGATGTAGACCTTGGCCGGGGCCTTGTCCACGGCGACGGTCACGCGGTCGTCCCGGACGGTGACCAGCCGGACCTCGGGGAACTTGGCCACCTTCTTGGCGAACGCGGCGACGAGCCGCTTCTTGCGGTTGCGCACGTACCGGTAGACGAAGAGGCCGATGAAGGCCGGCCCGATCAGGCCGCCCCAATTGAAGTTGACGGCCACCAGCACCGCGGCCAGGGCGATCGCCCCAAAGAGGAGGGCCATCCCCTTATAGCCGCCCGGGAACGACGTCTTCAGCCAATCAACCCAGTTGCGCAGGCGGGCGCCGGCCGCAAGGCGGGTGCCCGTCCCGGTCTCGAGGTCATGCTTCAGGCGCTTGAGGTCGTCGGCCAGGACGTGGGCGTCGGGATAGCGGTCGTCGGGATTCTTGCGCAGGCAGCGGAAGACGATGCGGTGGAGCTCGGGGGTGAGGTTCCGGCGGACGATGGTCACCGGCCGGGCCTCCTCGTAGGCGATGGCGTGCATCGTGTCGAGGGGCGTCTCGCCCTTGAACGGCAGCTCCGCGGTGACCATCTCGTAGAGGACGATGCCGAGCGAGAAGATGTCGCTGCGCTTGTCGAGCTCCTTGCCGCGGGCCTGCTCGGGGCTCATGTAGCTGAGCGTGCCCATGACCGCCCCGGGGATTGTGTGGACGCGGCCCCGGGTGAGGGTCCGGGACAGCTCGGCCGGCGACACGGCGTCGCCGGTATCCGGCTCGACGAGCTTGGCCAGGCCGAAATCGAGGAGCTTGGCGTGGCCGTCCCGGGTGACCATGATGTTGTCGGACTTGATGTCGCGGTGGAGGATGCCGGCGTCGTGGGCCTTGGCCAGGCCCTCGGCGACCTGGAGGGCGATCTCGATGGCGCCCATGAGGTCGAGCTCGCCTTCCGCGATGAGCTTGCTGACCGTCCGGCCGTCGACGTACTCCATGGCGATGAACAGGTTCCCGTCGACCTCGTCGATGTCGTAGACCTGGGCGATGGCCGGGTGGGAGACCGCCGCGGCCGACCGGGCCTCGAGGAGGAGGCGGCTCCGCCTCTCGGGGTTGGCGACCAGGCCCGGAGTGATCATCTTCAGGGCGACGAGGCGGTCGAGCCGGGTATCCCGGGCCCGGTAGACGACGCCCATGCCGCCCTTGCCGAGCTGGGCTTCGATCCGGTAGTGTTTGAGGACTTGGCCGACCATGCGCGTACCCAATAAATATCATACGGGCCGATGGGGGTCAAACGTTCCCCGTCGGGCGCGAAATGGGGACGCTTCTATTTTTCCCCAAGCTGAAAAATAGAAGCGTCCCCATTTCGCCTAGTTGAATTGGGAGCGCGAATGGGATACATATGGGCCAGTTTCTCCGCGGAGGCGAACATGAGATCGATCCTGAAACAGACGCTCCCCGTGGCCCTCGCCCTGGTCCTGGCGGCCGGCCTCGCGGCCTGCAAGGCCAAGAAGGAGTCCGGCGCGCCTGCGGCGAAGCCCGCGGAGCAAGGAGGTCCGGCGATGACGGTCAAGAGGGATCTTTTCGGAACTCTGCCCGACGGCACGGCGGTCGACATCTACACGCTCCGGAACGCGGCCGGGCTCGAGGCCCGGATCATGACCTACGGGGGGATCATCGTCTCTCTGAAGACCCCGGACCGGAATGGCGTCCTGGCCGACGTCAACCTCGGCTTCGACACCCTCGGGGGCTACCTCGGCGGGCATCCGTATTTCGGGGCCCTCATCGGCCGCTACGGGAACCGCATCGCCAAGGCCCGGTTCGTGATCGACGGCGTCGAATACACGCTGGCCCCCAACAATAACGGCAACTCGCTCCACGGCGGCCTCAAGGGTTTCGACAAGGTCGTCTGGAGCGCCGAGCCGGTCCAGTCCGCGAACGGCGTCGGCCTCAAGCTGACCTACCTCAGCCGGGACATGGAGGAAGGTTTTCCCGGGAACCTGGCCGTCACGGTCGTCTACACGCTGACGGCCGGGAACGAGCTCGAGATCCGCTACGAGGCGACGACGGACAAGAAGACGCCCGTCAATCTGACCAACCACGCCTACTGGAACCTCAAGGGCCAAGGGCAGGGCGACATCCTGGGACACGTCCTCGAGATCGAGGCCGACGCGATCACGGCCGTGGATTCGGCCGCGAACCTCATCCCCACCGGCGAGATCGCCCCCGTGGCCGGGACGCCGTTCGACTTCACGGCCCCGCACGCGATCGGCGAGCGGATCGCCCAGGTCGAGGGCGGCTACGATCACAACTTCGTCCTGAGGAGCGGCGGCGGCGCGCCGGCCCTGGCGGCCCGGGTCGAGGAGCCGTCGACCGGCCGGGTCCTGGAGGTCTGGACCGACCAGCCCGGGATCCAGCTCTACACCGGCAACTTCCTGGACGGCACGGTCGTCGGCAAGGGCGGCCAGGCGTACGGGAAGCACGCCGCCTTTTGCCTCGAAACCCAGCACTTCCCCGACTCGCCCAATCATCCCAGCTTCCCGACGACGATCCTCGAGCCGGGTCAGACCTATCGGACGACGACAGTCCTCAAGTTCTCGACGAAATAGAGATCAGCGCTTTTCGGGCAGAACTTCGAGCCAGTAGCCGTCCGGGTCCTCGATGAAGTAGATGCCCATGGACGGGTTTTCGAAGCAGACGACGCCCATCTCCCTGTGCTTGGCCAGCGCGGCCTCGTAGTCGTCGACCGTGAAGGCCAGGTGGATCTCGTTGTCGCCGAGATCGTACCGCTCCGTGCGCTCGCGGAGCCGGGTCAGCTCGAGGAGATGGCCTGTCCGGCCGTCCCCGAGATAGACGAGGACGAAGCTTCCATCCCTCGCTTCCTTGCGTCGGACTTCTTCCAGTCCGAGGGCCTCCTTATAAAAAGCCAGGCTCTTCCCGAGATCGAGGACGTTGATGTTGTTGTGGGCGAACGCGAATCTCATGGTCCCTCCGTTCAGTCGAGAAGCGGCGTGATGAAGCCCTCGACGAAGGCCGCGACGAGGAGCAGCGGCAGGACGACGAGGACGAACGAGCGGAGGACGTTCCGCCCCGGCCTTTCGAGGCCCCCGGGCGCAAGGGAGGGGGCCTGCGGCTGGCCCCGCTTCTTGAGCCGGGCCGCCTTGGCTTTTCGCCCCATGGCCGCCGAAAGATAGAGCCCGACGCTCGTCGCGTAGAGGGCGGCCGTGAGCTCGAAGATCCCGTGGGGCAGGATCTGGGTCAGGACGAGCCGGGGCACGTCGAGACCCTGGTGCTTAGTGATGGATACGAGAAGGCCCAGCACCCCGCCGTTGAGGACCGGGTCGAGGATGGGCAGGAAGAGGAACGGGACCAGACCGGCCCCCACCGCGATGGCCGAGGCCCGGGCGTTATGGTAGAAGAGGCTCAAGGCCACGAGGAGCGGCGAGGCCTCGAGGGGGATGTCCTTGAGCGCGTCGACGACGAACGCGAGGGCCCTCTTCTCTTGGGCCGGCCAGAAGGTGAAGAAGAGGAACCCGGCGACGAAGCCCAGGCCGAGGGCCCGCGCCGCGTGCTTGAAATAGCCCCGGTAGTGCCTGAGCCAGGCTTCCCGCTCCTCCCGGCAGAGGCGCTTGATGAGGCCGGGCTTGCGTTCGGCTGCCGACGGCGCGGCCAGCGGCTCTTCCCGGGACGGAGGGCTATCTTGCGGCATCGCTGATCCGTCCCCACTAGCGGCCGGCGAGCTCCCGCTCGATCTGCTCGAGGGTCTTGCCCTTGGTCTCGCGGACTCGCGACTTGATGAAGAGGAAGCCGAGGACGCTGATCCCGGCATAGATCCCGAACGTCCCGGCCGGGCCGAGCCCCGCGTTGAGGAGAGGGAAGGTGTAGGTCAGGACGAAGCAGGCCGACCAGAGCGCGAAGGTCGAGACCGACATGGCCGCGCCCCGGATGCGGTTGGGGAAGATCTCGGACAGGAGGACCCAGGTCACGGGCGCCAGGGAGAGCGCGTAGAGGGCCATGGCCGCGACGACGAGCAGCAGGATGTGAAGGCCGCGGCTCCCGGCGGCATAGCTCGCCCCCATGAGGCCGAAGACGAGGGCCAGCCCGGCCGAGCCGGCCAGCATCAGCGGCTTGCGGCCCAGCCGGTCGACGAGCCGGATGGCCACGAGCGTGAAGATCAGGTTGACCGTGCCAGTGATGACGATGTTGAAGAGGACGTCGCTGACGCCGTAGCCGGCCGCCGTGAAGATCTCCTGGGCGTAATAGAAGATGACGTTGATGCCGCACCATTGCTGATAGACGGCTAGGGCCACGCCGATGAGAAGGACCTTGACCAGGCCGGGCTCGAGCAGGTCCCGGAAACGGACCCGGCCGATCTCGCCAGCGGCCAGGGTCGTCCGGATCTCGCCCACGGCCTCGGCGGCGAACGCCGGCCCGCCGACGCGGGCCAGGACCTTTTCGGCGGCCTCGCCGCGGCCGTTCTTGACCAGCCAGCGTGGGCTCTCGGGAACGAAGAACATGAGCGCGAAGAAGAGGAGCGCCGGCACGGCCTCGGCGCCGAACATCCAGCGCCAGCCGGTCTGCCCGTTCCAGGAGGCGAGGATATCGGCGGCCGTGGCCCCGTCCGGCACGGGCCTGGCGATGAGCCAGTTCGTGAGCTGGGCGGCCAGGATGCCGATGACGATGGTCAGCTGGTTGACCGAGACGAACTTGCCCCGCATCGCGGCGGGCGAGATCTCGGCGATGTACATGGGCGAGAGGTTGGAGGCCAGGCCGATACCGACCCCGCCGACGAGGCGAAAAACGACGAACACGGTGAAATCGCCGGCCAGGGCGGTCCAGACGGCGGAAATGGTGAACAGGAATCCGGCCACGATGAGCAGCCTCTTGCGGCCGTAGCGGTCGCTCAGCCCTCCCGAGACGAGCGCGCCGACGAGGCACCCCACCAGGGCGCTCGACATGGCCCAGCCGATCTGGGCCGGGGTGGTCAGGCCGAAGAACTTCTCATAGAAGGGTTTGGCGCCGCCGATGACCACCCAGTCGTAACCGAAGAGGAGGCCGCCCATGGCCGAGACGAGGGTCACGGTCCAGATATAGCGCATGTTATAGGCGGGGCGTTCGCTCATCGCGTCTTTTTACCTCAATTCGCCGGAAAAGTATAGGAAAAAAAGCTTGATTTTCTTTCTGATATCTGATATATTACCAAATCGTAGGTACATATATAATTTATTTACATTAACTTACTGGCATTCAGATGGGCGACAAAGGCGAGAGAAGCTCGAAGACCCCCTCGGGCTGGGTTTTCGACATCAAGCGCTACTCGATCCATGACGGGCCGGGCATCCGGACGACCGTCTTCCTCAAGGGCTGCGCCCTGCGCTGCCAGTGGTGCCACAATCCCGAAAGCATCGCTCCCGGGCCGGAGCTCATGCATTGGCCGGGCCGCTGCTCCCGCTGCCACGCCTGCGTCCGGGCCTGCCCGCGCGGCGCGATCTCGGCGGATGCGGCCGGTGCGATCGCCATTGACCGCTCGAAGTGCGACCTCTGCGGCCTGTGCGCCGAAGCCTGTCTCACCGACGCCATGCAGATCGTCGGCCGCAGGATGAGCGTCGACGAGGTCATGGCCGAGGTCGAGCGAGACCGGCTCTTCTACGAGCAGTCGGGCGGCGGCGTCACCCTCTCGGGCGGCGACCCTCTCGTCCAGGCCGGATTCGCCGAGGCGATCCTCGACGCCTGCCGGTCCCGGGGCCTCTCCGCCGCCCTGGACACGGCCGGCTGGTCGCCGAACGGCGCTCTCGAGCGCCTGGCGCGGAAAGCCGGCTTGGTCCTCTTCGACCTCAAGTGCATCGACGAGACGCGGCACCAGGAGCTTACCGGGGTTTCGAACGCGCCCATCCTCGCGAACCTCGGGCGCCTGGCCGCGGCCGGCTCCGAGATCTGGGTGCGCATCCCGCTCGTCGGCGGCGTCAACGACGACGACGGGAACATCCGGCGGACGATCGAGTTCCTCGAACCGCTCCGGACGGTCAAACGGATCGGCCTCCTGCCCTATCACGCCGGGGGGCTGGACAAGGCCCGGAGGATCGGTTCGGGCACGCTTTTCCGCAAATTCGAAGCGCCGGACGAGGCGCGCATCGCCGCGATCGAGTCCGCGTTCCGGGATGCGGGCTTCGAGGTCCGGCGCGGAGGCTAGAAATGAACGCACGCATCACCAAGCTCAGGAACCAGACGCTCGAGGCTAAGCCGGCGATCAGCGCCGAACGGGCCCGGCTGATCACCGAGTTCTTCAAGCGGCCCGAGACGCGCGGCCTGTCGGCCCCGATGCAGCACGCCCTGGCCTTCCGGCACATCCTGGAGAACAAGGCCGTCGTCTTCAACGACGGCGAGCTCATCGTCGGCGAGCGCGGGCCCGCGCCCAAGGCCACGCCGACCTATCCGGAGGTCTGCATCCACTCCCTGCAGGACCTCCGCTACCTCAACGACCGGAAGAAGACGGCCTTCGCCTCGGACGAGGAGACCCGCCGCGTCTACGCCGAGGAGATCATCCCCTTCTGGCAGGGCCGCTCGCAGCGCGACCGCATCTTCGCCGAGATGACGAAGGACTGGATCGACGCCTACGAAGCCGGCGTCTTCACCGAGTTCATGGAGCAGCGCGCTCCCGGCCACACCGTCCTCGACGGCAAGATCTACCGGAAGGGGATGCTCGATTTCAAGGCCGACATCGAAACGGCCCGGGCCGGTCTCGATTTCCTGACCGATCCCGCCGCCTACGACAAGCAGGAGGAGCTCAAGGCCATGGCCGTGAGCGTCGACGCCCTGATCGTCTTCGCCCGCCGGCACGCGGACAAGGCCCGGGAGCTCGCGGCGGGGGAGAAGGACCCGGCCCGGAAGAAGGAGCTCGAGCGGATCGCCGAGGTTTGTGACCGGGTCCCGGCCCAGGCCCCCCGCGATTTTTGGGAAGCGCTCCAGATGTACTGGTTCGTCCATCTCGGCGTCATCATCGAGTACAACACCTGGGACTCGTTCAATCCGGGCCGCCTCGACCAGCATCTCTGGCCCTTCTACGAGCGGGGCCTGGCCGACGGCACCCTGACCAAGGAATCAGCCCGGGAGCTCCTGCAGGCCTTCTGGGTCAAGTTCAACAACCAGCCCGCCCCGCCCAAGGTCGGGGTGACCGCCGAAGAAAGCGGGACATACACCGATTTCGCCTTGATCAACGTCGGCGGCCTGAAGGAGGACGGGACGGACGGCGTCAACGAGCTCAGCTATCTCATCCTCGACGTCATCCAGGAGATGCGCATCCTCCAGCCGAGCTCGATGGTCCAGATCAGCGCCAAGGGGCCGGACGCCTTTCTCCTCCGGGCCCTGGAGATCGTCCGGACGGGCTTCGGCCAGCCCTCGATCTTCAACACCGACGCCATCGTCCAGGAGCTCGTCCGGCAGGGCAAGTCCGTCGTCGATGCCCGTAACGGCGGCTGCAGCGGCTGCGTCGAAGCCGGGGCCTTCGGCAAGGAGGCGTACATCCTGACGGGCTATTTCAACCTGCCCAAGGTCTTCGAGATCACGATGGGGAACGGGGTCGACCCTCGGACGGGGAAGAAGATCGGGCTCGAGACCGGGGACCCGGCGGGGTTCAGGACCTTCGACGAGCTCTTCGAGGCCTTCCGGAAGCAGATCCGCCATTTCGTCGACATCAAGGTCCGCGGCAGCAACGTCATCGAGAAGCTCTATGCGGCCTACCTCCCGGCGCCGTTCCTGTCGGTCCTCGTCGACGACTGCGTCAAGAACGGCCAGGACTACCACGCCGGCGGCGCCCGCTACAATTCGAACTACATCCAGGGCGTCGGCGTGGGCACGATCACGGACATCCTGAGCGCCATCCGCTACAACATCTACGACCACGGCCACTTCACGATGGCCGAGCTCCGCGACGCGCTGGTCGCGAACTTCGCCGGTCACGAGAGCCTGCGGCAGCGCGTCCTCAACCGGACCCCGAAGTTCGGGAACGACGACGACTACGCCGACAGCCTGATGACCCGCGTCTTCGACGCCTACTTCGAGGCCGTCGACGGCCGGCCCACGCCGCGCGGCGGCGCGTACCGGATCAACCTCCTGCCGACGACCGCCCACATCTATTTCGGCAAGATGACCGGGGCCACGGCCGACGGGCGGCTGGCCGGCGACGCGGTCTCCGAGGGCGTTTCACCCGTCCAGGGCGCCGACCGCAAGGGCCCGACGGCGGTCGTCAAGTCGCTCGGCAAGATGGACCACATCCGGACGGGCGGCACGCTCCTCAACCAGAAGTTCACGCCGCAGCTCCTCGCGGACGAGACGGGGATGAAGGGGCTCAAGGACCTCGTCCGGTCCTATTTCAAGCTCATGGGCCACCACATCCAGTTCAACGTCGTCACCGCCGACCTCCTGCGGACGGCCCAGGGCCAGCCGGAGAAGTACCGCGACCTGATCGTACGGGTTGCCGGCTACAGCGACTACTTCGTCGACTGCAGCACCGAGCTTCAGAACGAGATCATCCGCCGCACCGAGCACCAGGAGCTCTAAGACGGGATTTGTCTAAGGCAAATTCCCTCGCCCCCTTTGGACAAATCCCGAGGGCCAAAATCATTGATCCTATTTCTTTAAACGGGCGTCCAGGGTGATCGGCGTCGCGGCCAGCGCCTGTGAAACGGGGCAGCCCTCCTTGGCGGCCTTGGCTGCCTCGAGGAAATCGGCCTCCGCGATGCCCGGGACCTCAGCGACGGTGTGCAGGGCGATGGACGTGATCTTGAATCCCTGACCGGCCGGTTCGATCTTGACCTCGGCCGTGGTCTCGATCCTTTTCGGGGGCGTCTTCTTCCCGCTCAAGGCCAGGGCCAGGGACATGGAGAAGCAGCCGGCATGGGCGGCGCCGATGAGCTCCTCGGGGTTGGTCCCCGGTCCGTTCTCGAAGCGCGAGGAGGCCGAATACTGACCCTCGAACAGGCCGCTCTCGACTTTGACGGTCCCTTTCCCCTCGCGGAAAGGACCCTCCCAGACCGCGAATCCCTTGCGGATAGGCATTATAAATCACCTCTGGCCGGTCTCTCCGCAATATCCGTGCCAAGTCTCCGGGCCAAGACCTTCCTCAGGCGCGTGCCTGCGGCCCCGCCGGAAGGAGGCCCCGGCGGTCCCTTTCCCTGAGATTTCAGTCCCGCCGGGCAAGACCCGCTCTGAGGGGATCGAGGCGGCTTAGCCCCGGTTTTTCCTCTGTCTTCCCGGCGGAAACGCCCCTTCCGGCCTGTGGCACGATTCTTGCCATAACCGAGGTTGCCGTGAAATACACCGCATTTTCCTTGATCTCAAATAACAAGGGGAGGGAATCATGAAAGGGAAGAATCTTGTCCTCTGGGCCGTCCTCGTCACCGCCTTCGTCGTCGTGGCCGTGCCGGTCATCGCTTCGATTCAGATGCAGCAGGAGATGACCCCCGATCAGAAGAAGATGATGGAGCAGATGACGAAGTACGGCACGCCCGGCAAGGAGCACGAGCTCCTCAAGAGGTATGTGGGCGAGTGGGACGTCGACATCTCGACCTGGCAGGATCCCATGGCCAAGCCCGAGAAGAGCAAAGGCACCATGAAGAACACGCTCCTATTCGAGGGCCGGTACCTGAAGTGCAATCTCGAGGGGATGATGGGCGCCATGAAGTTCCAGGGGCTCGAGGTCATCGGCTATGACCTGTTCAAGAAGATGTATACGACGTTCTGGGTCGACAGCTGGAGCACGGCCTTCATGGTCACGACCGGAACGCTCGACACGGCCGGCAACGTCCTGACCGAGACGGGCATGTCCCCGGATCCCATGACGGACGGGAAGACCATGCAGAAGTTCAAGAACGTCACGACCTTCCTCGGCGACGGGAAGTATAAATTCGAAATGTACATGGTCATGCCCGACGGCAAGGAAATGAAGGGCATGGAGATGGTCTGCACGCGCAAGATGTGAGGGGTGTTTGGGGATCGGCGGCCGACCCGGGGACTCGTCCCGGGCCCCGGGTCCGGCCGTTTTTTTCCCGCCCTCGCCGCGCGGGGGGTGCCGCGCTTCGGACCCGGGACGTTCCCTTTCCTGCTTCCGGGGAATCTGTGGTAAGATGGCCCTTCGATCGACCCCCGGAGGATACTATGGCCGTCATCGAGAAAGCCGTCACACTTGGCGATGTCCTCCAAGAGCCGACCCTGCTCGTGGGCGTCGGCAACCCGCTGCGCCGTGATGACGGGGTCGGTCCTTGGATCGTCGGGGCGGTCCGGGAGATCGTGGCCGGTTCTGACCTTCGGGTCGTCGACGTTCAGGACGTCCCCGAGAACTTCGTGCCCGTCATAGCCCGCCAAGACTGCCGGAACGTCGTCTTTGTCGATGCCATAGCCGCCGACGGCGCTCCCGGGACCGTGATCTTCGCCCCGCTGGCCGATATCGCCGAAGCCGGCAGCTACTCGACCCACAAGCTCGCCCTTTCGCTCAGCGGCAAGTTCCTGGAAGCTGCGGGGAAGAGGGTGTTCTTGCTCGGCATCGTGCCGGCCGACCTCGAGTTCGGGACCGGGCTGACGGACGCGGTCGAACGGGCCGCGGCCTCGCTCCGGGACACCATCTGTCACGCCGCATCGGCGTCCTTGTGTTGACGCCGGCCATCCCCCCGTTGGATACTACCCTCCAGGCCGCTCGCTCTGCGCGGGCGAAAGGAGGCGTTCGATGGGCACGGAGATCAGGTCCGACGTCGTTTTCAAAGAGGGGATGAGGTTCGACGGCATCTCTGGCCGGGCTGCGAAGTCGGTGGCCATCGACCACGGCGCCGAGGAGGAGGCCATCGACGGCTTCACGCCCCTCGAGCTCCTGCTCGCCAGCCTGGCCGGCTGCAGCGGCCAGGTCGCCGTCGGCCTCCTCAAGCGGATGGGCCAGGAGGTCAAGGACCTGACCGTCCATGCCCGCGGGACCAAGAAGGAGGTCCACCCGAAGGTCCTGACCTCGATCGAGCTCGAGTTCGAATTCCGCGGCGGGACGCTGGACGCGCGGTCGGTCGAGAAAGCCCTCGAGCTGTCCGAGGAACGGTTCTGCCCCGTCTGGGCCATGGTCAAGGCCTCGGCGCCGATCAAGGCGACCTACCGTATCATCAACGAATAGAATCCCGTCTCGAAGGAGGACCCATGTTTCTCGGCTACGATCCTTATGTCCCGGCCATCCTGGCCTGCGGGATCGCCTCGCTCGTCCTCGGCTTCATCTGGTACGGGCCCCTCTTCGGCAAGGCCTGGGCCCGCTACACCGGCTGGACGGAGGAGAAGGTCAAGTCCCTTCCGGCCAAGAGCATGGCCCGGACCTACTTCCTGACGCTCCTGGCGGCGCTCGTCACGGCCATCGTTCTGGGCGTCCTCGTCTGGGAGATCGGAGCTTCGACCGTCGGCGACGGGATCAGGCTCGGACTCTGGACCGGCGTCGGGTTCAGCACCATGGCCTTCGCCACGACGCATCTCTTCGAGCACAAGCCCCTCGGGCTTTGGCTTATCGTCGCCGGCTACCAGCTGGTCTATCAGGTCGCCGCGGCCGTGATCGTCACGGTCTGGCATTGAGCCGGCCGAGCCCGGGAAAGGAAAGGACCATGCGCAAGCTCGTTGCCGTCATCGGATTGGCCATTCTCATCGCGGTCCCGTTCGCCTGCGACGAGGACGACGAAAAGGATGGCCTCGCCATGTCCGCCGCCCAAGCTCCCAAACCTCCCGCCTGGGAAGAGACGCTGAAGTCCTATCTCCCGGCCCTCGGGCACCGCAACTGGATCGTCGTCGCCGACTCGGCGTTCCCGCTGCAGATCAGCCCCGGGATCGAGACGATCGCGACCGGCGAGGACCACTTCGCCGTACTGGAGAAAGTGCTCCGGGCGGTCGACGGGGCCAAGCACATCCGCCCCAAGATCTGGCTCGACCAGGAGCTGTCCTTCGTCACCGAGGATCTCGCGCCCGGCGCCGACGAGGTCCGCCGGCGGCTCGACGAAGCGCTCAAGGGCCGCGGCGCGAGGCCCGTCCTCCACGAGGAGCTCATCGCCCGCCTCGACGAGGCCGGGAAGACCTTCAAGATCGTCATGGTCAAGACGACGCTCGCCGTCCCTTACACGACGGTCTTCCTCGAGCTCGACTGCGGCTATTGGCCCGCCGAGGCCGAGGCCAGGATGCGAGAGCGGATGAAGTGAAGCGCGAGTATTATTCCGATACGATCTCCAATTTCCTTCGGGACTCGACGGAAGAGATCGTCGGAAAGCTGGCCTTGGCCAGCGACTTTCCCGATACCCTCGAGCAGCGGGCCGCATGGGTCGAGGAGATCGAGGCTTTGCGGCCGGTCCTGAGATCCCATTCAGGGGCCATCCACTTTGAATACTCGATCCCCCGAATGGGCGAGAGGATCGACGTCCTTCTGATCATCGGGCCGGTCATCTTCGTTCTCGAGTTCAAGACCGGCGCCAGGGAGTTCACCCGGTACGCGCTCGATCAGGTGACGGACTACGCCCTGGACCTCAAGAACTTCCATGAGACGAGCCACGACCGAGTCGTCGCGCCGATTCTCATCGCCACGGATGCCCAGGGCGTCTTGCCTGTCATCGCGATGACCCCCCAAAACGACAGGCTCCTGGCGCCCATTAAGGCCAATGCCGGGTGGCTGGGTGAAGTCATCAGCCGCGTATTGGAATTCGCCGAAGGGGACCAGATCGATTGGCGCGCCTGGAAAGCCGGACGGTACAGTCCCACGCCGACCATCATGGAGGCCGCTCTGTCGCTCTATCGAGGACATTCCGTGGCCGAGATATCCCGGAGCGACGCCGGGGCGATCAATCTGGGCGAGACATCGGATGCGGTTTCCGAGATCATCCAAAGGTCGAAGGCCGGTCGACACAAATCGATCTGCTTCGTGACCGGCGTGCCCGGGGCGGGCAAAACGCTCGTGGGCCTTAATATCGCGACCAAGTATATCGATGCCGCCGAATCACACCATAGCGTTTTTCTCTCGGGGAACGGGCCCCTCGTGAAGATACTCCAGGAGGCCCTGGCGAGAGACATGGTCGCGCGGAAGAAGGGCTGCGGGGAGAAGGCCACAAAGGGCGCGGCCAAGAGCCGCGTCAAAGCCTTCATCCAGAACGTGCATCATTTCCGCGACGAATGCCTGGTCGATGAGAAGCCTCCGGTCGATCATGTGGCCCTTTTTGATGAAGCCCAACGCGCCTGGAACCTTGCCAAGACCGCGGATTTTATGAAAAGGAAGAAAAAGAGGCCCGGGTTCCGGCACTCCGAGCCCGAATTCCTGATTTCCTGTCTGGATCGGCACTCGGATTGGGCTGTTGTCGTGTGTCTTGTCGGCGGGGGCCAGGAGATCAACACCGGCGAAGCCGGGATCGCTGAGTGGATCGATTCCCTGATGCGATCTTACCCGGCCTGGCATGTCTACATCTCTCCTCAGCTCATGGATAGCGAGTACGGTGCCGGACGGGTCCTGAAACAGCTGGAAGCCCATCGATATGTTCGGCATGTCCCATCGCTCCATCTTTCCGTATCGATGCGGTCTTTTCGGGCCGAGAATGTCTCTCTACTGGTCAAGCAGGTCCTCGACCTCGACGCCGAAGGCGCGCGGAAAACCCAGGAGCAGTTGAGCCATAAGTACCCGATCGTCATCACCCGAGATCTGGCCAGGGCCAAGAGATGGCTGAGGTCCCAAGCGCGCGGCACCGAGCGCTACGGGATCGTCGTTTCCTCTCAAGCCGAGCGACTCAAGCCCCATGCCATCTTTGTCAAAGCGCCCATGGATCCCATCCACTGGTTCCTCGATGGGAAGGAGGATGTGAGGTCATCCTATTACCTCGAGGACGTGGCCACCGAATTCGATGTTCAGGGATTGGAGCTGGATTGGGCGTGTGTCACCTGGGACGCGGATTTTCGGTATTCCGACGCCGGATGGACCCACAAGTCCTTCTGCGGGCGCATGTGGAAGAACATCAGGAATTCGGAAAGACAGGTCTACCAGAAGAACGCTTATCGCGTTCTCCTGACTCGTGCCAGGCAGGGCATGGTGATCGTCGTCCCGCCGGGCGATCCTGACGATCCGACTCGGAAGCCGGCCTTTTATGATCCGACGTTCGAGTATCTCCGGGGGATCGGCTTCCGAGTGGTATGAAGGCCGTGCGACCATACGGGCAAAGCCTGCCCCGGCGAAATCAGGAGTGACAGAGCATGGGCAAGAACGGAAAGGCTCAGACCACCCTGTAATTCCTCCGGACATAGAAGAAGCCGAAGGCGATGAGCGCGGCCAGGACCGCGAAGACGATGAGGTCGCGCCAGAGGAAGGCGGGGTCGTTCCTCAGGAGCATCATCAGGCCCATGGCCAGGACGGCGACGATCTGGGTGAAGAAGAACCCGTAAAAGAGGCAGATGACCGGATAGGCCTTGTCCGGCCGGGCCCAGAGCAAGTAGACGCTGACGAGGCCGAGGGGGATCGAGAAGCCGAGGTCGAAGACCCGGATCATCCAGAAGGCGGTCGGCGCGATGTCGTAGCCCCGGGTGGTGCCCGTCCGGATCACCTCCAGAACCTCCTTCGTCCACATGCCCGCGAAGATCAGAAGGAAAAGCACGAAGAGGACGGAATAAACCGCCAGCCCGCTCTTATTGAACCGGCTCGTGACGTTCTTTGGGAACACGGCCAGCGTGTAGAGGAGGATGATGAGCGCGGCGATGAGGACGAAGAGGAACAGGAACGTGTAAGGCTCGCTGTTCCCTTTGTAGACCGGGGAGCTCCATTCCCACCCGACGGTATAGGTGATGGCGTAATAAATGAGGAAGAGGGGTGTCGCGATGAGCAAGTACTTTGACGCCGCCTTCCTCATCAGGAGGAGGATCCCTCCGGCCAACAGCAGCGGGCTCAGGAGGGCCAGATTGACGACATCCTGGCCGATGAGCTGGTTGTTGATGACTTCGGCCGTCTTGTAGGTGATCGCGCCCCTGATGAGCGGACCTTGAACGGCCAGATAGATCAGGGCCAGCCCGGCCAAAACGGCTGCGAGGCCGACGAAAACGCGCTCGAACGTGTTGCCGAAGTCTTCCCTCCGGATCTCCATCTCCCCCTCCTGACGACGCGGGCTACGGCGTGACGATGGCCTTGATGACGCCGTTGCGGCGGGCGGCGGCGGTCTCATACGCCTCGCGGGCCTCTTCGAGCTTGAAGAAATGGGTGGCCAGGAAATCCACCTTGACCCGTCCCGCATGGATCATCCCGACGGCCTTCTCCAGGCACTTGTTCTGGCGGCGGACGTTCTGGACCCGGATCTCCCGGCGGCGCGCCTTGGAGCTGTCGAACGAGACGCGCGGCTCGATCGGGATGCCCACGGCGACCAGCGTCCCCCCCGGCTTGAGCAGGGCGACGGCCTGGTCGAGGGCCGACTGTTCGCCGCAGCATTCGAAGACGATGTCGAGCCCGAGCGACTCCCGGGCCAGGATCTCGGCGACGATGTCCTCGCGGTCCGGGTTCCCGGTCCAGTCGGCTCCGGCCTTCACGGCCGCCCCGAGCCGGGCCTCGACCTTCTCGGTCGCGTAGACCGCGCCGCCGCCGTCCGCCTTCAGGGCCATCATGACGCTGAGGCCGATCGGGCCGGCCCCGAGGACCCCGGCGGTCTTGCCGCGGACCGAACCGGCCAGCCCGGCCGCGTAGAGCGCGATCGACAGGGGCTCGGCCAGAGCGCCCTGGACGGCGGTCATCTTCGCCGGCAGGGGGACGCAGTTGCGCTCCGGCGCCAGGACGAATTCGGCCATGCCTCCCGTGAGCTCGCCGTAGTGGCCGAGGAAGAGCAGCTTGCGGCAGGTGTGGGGGCGTCCCGTCCGGCACTGGTCGCACGTCCCGCAGGAGACCGCGGGCTCCACGACGACCGTGTCGCCCGGCCTGACCCTGGCCACGGCCTTCCCGACCGCTTCGACGACGCCCGCGCACTCATGTCCGGGGATGAAGGGGTACGAGACCTTGTCGGCCCCGACGCAGTCGGACAGATAGTAGTGGAGATCGCTGCCGCAGACGCCTACGGCCTTGCTCCGGACGAGGACGTCGTCGTCGCGGGAGATCTTCGGCTCCGGAGTCTCGCGGATCTCGATCGCCCGGACGCCGGTGAGGAACGCGGCTCTCATGGTCAGCCTATTATAAGTCAGGCCGCCCGAATTCAGAAGCCCGCCGTGCGACCCCAGCCGGCTTTTTGACAGCCGCCCGGCGAGGGCGTATAGTCCGGCGGAGACGCAGTCCTTCAAACCAGGGCCCTCAGCCGTGACGGCTCCGGAAGGACGGCCTCACGGAGGAGGAATCATGAAAAAGCAGCTGATCGTCCGGTCCCTCACCGTCGCGTTTCTCATCGCCCTGTTCACGCTCGGGGCCTTGGCCCAGGAGAAGCTCGACCTCCAGATGCTCGACCGCATCCGCCAGGAAGGGCTGGGGAATTCGAAGATCACGGACTTCCTGATCTATCTCTGCGACGTCTACGCCCCCCGGCTGCCCGCTTCCCCGCAGTACGTCGAAGCGGGCGAATGGGTGGTCGGCAAGGCCAAGGAGCTCGGCCTGGCCAACGCCGCGATGGAGCCCTACGGAACCTTTGGCAAGAGCTGGGAGCTCCTGAAATATTACGCGGCCATGACCGAGCCGCAGTACATGCCGATCATCGGCTACCCGAAGGCCTGGACGCCCGGCACGAACGGCGTCCTCAAGGGGCAGCCCATCCTGATCCAGGCCAAGACCGTGGCCGACCTCGACCAGTACAAAGGCAAGCTCAAGGACGCCATCGTCCTTCTCCAGGGCGAACAGGACCTGCCCATCTCGTTCGACCCGATGGCCTCGCGGCTGGCCGGGCCCGATCTCGAGAAGCTCCTGCTGGCCCCGGATCCCTTCGCCCGCCGGCCCCAGAGCCCGCAGATGCAGGACCAGATGGCCCGGGCCCAAATCCAGCAGGCCATACAGAAAATGCTTAAAGCCGAGGGCGTGGGGGTCATCGTCGACCCGGGCCGGGGAAAATTCGGGACGGTCTACGTCTCGAGCGGCGGCTCGAGGACCAAGGGGGCCGAGATGCCCGCGCCGGCGATCGCCATCGCCGCTGAACAGTACAACCGCATCGTCCGCATCCTCCAGAAGAACGTCCCGGTCGCTATGGAGGTCGAGGTCCAGGCCCGTTTCACGGCCGACGACCAGCCCGGCACGAACGTCGTGGCCGAGATCGCCGGCGTCGATCCCAAGCTGAAATCCGAGCTGGTCATGCTCGGCGGCCACTTCGACACCTGGCACGGGGGGACGGGGGCCACGGACAACGCGGCCGGCTGCGCCGTGGCCTTCGAAGCCATGAGGATCCTCAAGGCGCTGGGGGTCCAGCCCCGGCGGACGATCCGCATGGCCCTCTGGGACGCCGAGGAGCAGGGCTTCGTCGGCTCCCGCGGCTACGTCACCAACCATTTCTTCGACCGGGCGAAGAAGGAGAAGAAGCCGGAATACGACAAGCTGTCGGCGTATTTTAATTTCGACAACGGCAGCGGCAAGATCCGCGGCATCTACGCCCAGGGGAACAGCGCCGTCGTGCCCATCTTCGAGGGCTGGCTCGATCCCGTCCGCGACCTGGGCGCCGCGACGGTGGCCCTGCGCAATACGGGCGGCACCGACCACCTGCCCTTCGACGGCGTCGGCCTGCCGGGCTTCCAGTTCATCCAGGACGACCTCGAGTACGACACGTTGACGCACCACTCGACCATGGACGTCTACGACCACCTATCGCGGCCCGACCTGATGCAGGCGGCCACGGTCATGGCCTGGTTCGTCTACAACACCGCCATGCGCGACCAGAAACTGCCCAGGAAGTACTTCGATCCGAACGCGCCGGCGCCCCAGCGCGGCCGGAACTAGAGCGCCGGGAGCGTTGGACTCCGGATCCAAAGGTCGGAGGTTCGAATCCTCTCAGGCTCGCCATGTTTCCCCCCATATGGCCAGTGGAATCATCGGTTTAGACCCGTTACCGGGCCGGGGCCAATTTGCCTGTGTTTGCTTGGATTTGCCCCCATTTGCCCCCTGATGTGGCACAAATGTGGCCCAAATCTGTGAAGTTAGAATCTGGGCGTCGTATCACAGCCGCGGCCCTTTTCTGTCAAGATGCCTTCGAACATGTTTTTGATGATGGATTGTGATGGCTCGCCGGTCGACCGGCCGGAGTGAAAGATGGCCGACGGGATGATGATGCGACTCTCGATGACCGTGCCCTCCGGATGGCCAGGACGATAGATCGCCGCGCTCACCCTCGTCGAGCGGGACCGGGCCGCGGGCTTCTCTCGTCTCGAATCGGCCTTGACGGCCGCCTCGCACCAGCCGCGGGCTTGCCAGCCCGCGCCCGCCTCACCGTATGATATCGCCGGTATCGATGGCGATCGCCGAGCCCAAGATGAGGCTGATCCCGACGAGACCCGCTACCGCGAGGATCGTCATGCCAGCATTGAGCTTTCTCATCTGGATCGAAGCGACAGCCAAGAGGGGGATCGAAACCGGCGTGGGTTTCGTGATTCCGGGACCGGCCTGGGCCGTGCCCGTGATCGCATCGCCCCGGACATGGGCCGGATAAGATCGTGAGAAGCTAAAGGTCTCGCCGGACGTCTTGACCAGACTCGAGACTTTGGCCTCCTGCCTGGGATAATCCTCCGGCGTTTCGAACTCCCGCGTTCCCCACATCATGCAGGCATTGGAGGCGACGATGAACGCCGCCAGGGAAAAACAGGCCACCACCTTCTTCATCATTTGGCATCTCCTTGTTCCCACTCATCTTCGCGGCCCTATGATAAACCATCTTATCCGTCAAGTTGTCAAGGGTCGGTCAAGATTTCCGGATTACTCCCTACGGGCCTCTTGTTTCCTTGTAAGCATGTGAGGAGATGGCGCCGCCGGAAACCCTTTCTGTGACAGGCGCGATCAAAACCCCTTGACGATGACCAGCCGTCCCCCAGGGATCAACGCGGAGTCCGAGCCATCCAGATCGATGGCGATCAGAATTGGATCCGCAAACTGACCATGTTGAAACCCGCCGAGAGAGAAACCGCCCTGGCCTCTCTCAGCTTGGGATGCCGTGTCAGCGAAATGATGAACCATGTCGCTGAAGCGGCTTGGGCCACACCGGAGGCGACGAGGAGCGCTTTAGCCCCTTGCCAGCCTGGGTCGTCATTGCTGGCCATTCGGGCGAGCGTGATCCAGGGCCCGAAGACAGGGATCATCGTCGTCGATCGATAGCCGTCCCAAACGATAAGATCGACGACGACCGTCCCTGCCCAGCTCGCGGCCAAAAATAGACCTGAGACGAGACGCTGCTTCCTGATGCGCCTGAATTCAAGGCCGTTCACTGCCGGCGGACTTGGATATGACAACAAGGCCGTTCGAAGCGTATTCTCGGCTGGAGACGTATCCTCGCGGGATCGGACGGCGAACCACCTCGATAGGGCTGATAAGTCAGAGCGCGAATCCAACAGACTCAAAGGTGAACGGCTACTAAAGGCAATGACCGCCGGCTCCTTTTCCATCCGAACAGTAAGATCAGGAACGTGGAATACGAATGGCAGCCCCTGCGGCAAGAGCTGCGGGCACAAAATCCCACAAGCTAAGAAGACGACCCCCGCTCTTTTCATAGTTCCTCTTCTCCTTTATAAGAATGTCCTTTTTGCGCTCGGCATGAGATCATCATCCGCCCGGGGCCGGAATGTCCTCTTTGTTGTGTCAATGTGAAGAGCCCTTCCACCCTGCCTGGTTGCGGCGGGGAAGCTCGGAGCCGCCAGTCAATTCACGACCAGGGTGATGTCGAGCGGGACGCTCATCGATCCCGATTGGGCGGTGATCGTGACCGTGTATGTCCCCTTGGGCGTCCCGTTGCTGTTCGGGCCGTCGTCGCCTCCGCCCGCGCCGCATCCCGGGACGAACAGGATCAGGAAGAGGACCGCGACGGCCAGAGCGGCGCGGCGGCTGGCCGCCCGGGCGGACGGACCGCAGGTGAAGGCCCCGGTCGCCAGCGCCAGGGCCAGGACGAGCAGGCCCGCGGCCGGCGGGACGGCGGGGGCCGACCGGCCGAGAAGCCCGGCCGCGCTTCCGGTCCCGGCCGTCGTGCTCAACGTCAGCGTGGTCGTCGCGGGAGAGGCCCCGGGCGTGACCCGTTCCGGATTGAAGGCGGCCGGGCAGCCCCACGGCCGCTCGCCGACGGAGAACCTGATCTGGTTGTCGAAGGGGCCGAGCTGGGGCGCGATCTCGATCGTGTAGATGGCCTTCTGGCCGGCCTTGACGGTCACGGAACTTGGCGAGGCGGAGAGCGCGTAGCCCGTGACCGGAATGGTCAGGGCATTCGAGGTCCCTCCCTCCGGCGGGGGATTGAAGACCGTCACCTCGGCGTGGCCGGATTGCGAGAGCATCGATGAGGACACGACGGCCCAGCCCTCGCCGATCGAGCTGAGGTTGTTGCCGAGGTCCTGCCCGTTGAAATAGGCCCGGGACGTGTTGACGAAATGGGAGCCCGTGACGTGGATCGAGCCGGTCGACCCCCCCGAGAGGTAGGCGGGATCGACGCTCGCGAGCACGGGCACCGGGTTGTTGACGTAAAAGAACGCCTCGTGGGAAACCTCGACCCCCGGGTTGTAGACGACGACGGGGATGGCCGCCCCGGCGAAGTAGTTCCCGCGGATCGGGACCCGGAGCTCCGTGCCGCTCACATACGACGTCTCGGCGAGAGTCTCGTAGTTGAAGTTCACCAGGGCCCCTTCTTGGAAACCGGTGCCGAACACCGTCAGCGTGAAGTCCGGATCGAAGACCCGGATGGACGCGGGGCTCAGGGAGGTGATCTCGGGGCCGTAGACGACCGGAATGGCCGGCACCTTGGCCACCAGGACGTCGTCCGAGCTGATCATGACCAGGCCGGGGCCGACGACGGCCGGCAGGTCGTTCGATCCGACACTGCCCGTGACGTACGCGCAGCCGGCGGCGTCGACGGCGACGCCGGTGCCGGAGTCCGGTCCGCCCGAGCCGATGAAGCCCGAGTAAGAAAGCCCGGCGCCGGTCGGCAGGACCTTGGTCAGGAAGGCATCGTATAAGCCCAATTTCCGGTAGGGCCAGTCCAGGACGGGGAAAGTTGTCTGGTCGGAGTGGGTTTCCCCGACGACGTAGGCGTGCCCGGAGGCGTCGACGGCGACGCCGTAGCCGTAGTCGTCCTTCCCGCCCCCGATGTAGCCGCAATAGTCGAGCCCGGTCCCCGCCGCGTCGACCTTGGCGATGAACGCATCGGCGCCGCCTCCCTCCGAGCCCTCTCTTGGGTGATAAACCAGGTCGGGGCCGACCTTCACCGGGAAGGTGGCCTCCGTCGACACGGTATGCCCGGTCACATAGGCACAGCCCGCGCCGTCGACGGCGATCCCGTGGCCGTAGTCGCTCGACGAGCCGCCGATGTAGCCGCAGTAGACGAGCGCGGACCCGTTCGAGGCGACTTTGGCCACGAAGGCGTCCCCGTCGCCGTTCCAGGTCAGGTCCGGCCCGCCCGCGGCCGGAAAGAGCGGGAGGAGGGGTTGGCCTTGGTTGTCCAAGGTGGGATAGACGCCGCCCGTGACGTAGGCGCAGCCCGCCGCGTCGACGGCGACTCCGCGCCCGCCGTCGCCTCCGTTGCCGCCGATGTAGCCGCAGTAGGCCAGGCTCGCACCGGTGGGATCAACCTTGGCGATGAACGCGTCCGACCCCGTGTTGTGGGTCACGTCGGGGCCCACGGCCACCGGGAACGTCGCGTGGGTGGATTGCGTGGTGCCGACGACGAAAGCGTTGCCCGCCGTGTCCACGGCGATCCCGTGGGCGGCGTCCTCCCCGCTGCCGCCGATGTAGCCGCAATATTCCAGAGAGGTGCCGGAGGCGCCGACTTTCGCCACGAAGGCGTCGCCGATGGTCGCCATGGCTCCGCTGTTGTAGGTCAGGTCGGGGCCGATGAAGACCGGGAACGTCGCCTGAGAGGAGCGGGTGCGGCCGGCGACGTAGGCGTTGCCCGAGGCGTCCACGCCGATCCCGTGGCCGGAATCGTCGTCCGCGCCGCCGATGAAGCCGCAATAGACCAGCCCCGTGCCCTCGGCGTTGACCTTGGCCACGAATGCATCCACGATGCCGTTCGAGGTCGGGTCCGGGCCGACGGTAACGGGGAGCGACGGGCTGGCGGTCAAGCCCGCGATGTAGGCGCAGCCCTCGCCGTCAACGGCGATCGCCTGGCCCCGGTCATCGCCTCCCCCGCCGATGAAGCCGCAGTAGATGAACGTCGAGGGATCGATGACGAGGGTCCGGCCGCGGTCGTAGTCGCCGATCGTGAAGCCGTAGCGGCCGGCGTCGAGGTCGTAGGACACGGGGACGTTCCGGCGGGCGCCGCCGATCTCCTGGTAGGCGACCGGGGCGTCGTCCTCGAGGCCGCCGGCCGGCGTCAGGATCTCGAGCCGGCCATCCGCCGTTATGCCGAAGGTCTCGGCGCCCCGGACGGCCAGCCTGATCCGCGCGGGATCGGCGCCCGGGCGGACGACGAACTCATATTTCAAGCGGTCATACGTGCCCTGATAAACGAGGTCGATGCCCGGCCAGAGGTCCCGGTAGGCGATCTTCGAGCAGGCGGCCAGTCCCGTCTTCCAATCGTCGGGCCGGCCGCGGAAATAGGAGACGACCGTGCCCGACTCCTCGAGGGCGGCGGGGACGATACCGGGGACGGCCCCGATGAAATCCACTTTGACCGCCCAGCGGCGGGCGTCCCGGCGCCCCGGGCCTTCGCTCGAGGGGCGGCTGAAGACGAACGTCAGTCCGCCCGGACCGAAATCGATGGTCTTGTCCCGGCCGACGACGTAGAAGGCGCCGGCCCCGGACGTTTGCCCCCGGTTCGGAATGAACTGGAGCGGCAACTGGCCGTAGTCGGCGAAGGCGGGAGACGAAGGCGGCTGGGGCCGGGGGGAAGGCACGCGCACGTCCGGCGCCGGCCGGCCGTCGCCCCTCCCGACCAGACAGAAGGCGGTCAACAAAACAAAGGCTCCCCACCCGGCAGCCGATGCCCTTTTCATGGTCTCTCCTTCCCGAAACCCGCCATCGCCGACATTATCATCCTTTGAGCCGGGCGAGTTGTCAAGTTCGTGTCAAGAATCCGTCGGACCGCGCTTTCAGAGGGCCGCCGCCCGATGTCAGCGCTGCCGAAAGCGGGGCTCCAAGACCCGAGTTTCCTCTAGCCCCGCACCGACGGCCAAGGCTCGACTCACGAAAAGGGACGGGCTATCCTCTTTCGCAGTGGGATAGGTCGATCTCATGATCGAGCCCCGGGGATCAGAGGCCGGACCGGGAAAGGGCAGCCCTGTTCGACGCCCGCAGGCGTCACCCTGCGAGGCCGGACGCGGCCTGTTTCCTTCCCTCGAGTCCTTCGTGACCGGTCCGACGGCCGGGATCTATCCGAAGGAGGGTCCATGAAGCGAATGGGGAATCCGGGTTGGCTTCTCGTCGCCACTTCGGCGCTTCTTCTTGCCGCTCCCGTCCCGGCCCAGCTCAGGGACGGCCGCAGCTGGCCCCCGGGATTATGATCGACCGGAATAGAGCTCCAGGAGGAGCTTTTTGGCCGGGCGGCCCGGCAGGGCCCAGCTCCGGTAGGCTTCGCCGATCCGCGGCGATTCGATCTTCACCGGCTCGATCCTGAAAGGCCTCCTGCCCGCGATCGTGACGCGGATATCGAGGCCCCCCGCCTTCAGATAGGCATCGAACTTCTCTGAAAAGACCTTCTGGAGCTTCTCCGGCGATAGGGGACCCCGGGCCTTCGTCGGATCGAAGTGCAGGCTTTCGATCAGGATCCGGATGCCCGGGGCCTGCAGGTTTTCCCTTTTCGCCGCCGTTTCGAATTCCGCGTCGTCGGCCCCCTCCCGGAGCGTGACTTTGACCGTTTCGAACCCCTTGCCTTTCTTCGAGAAGAACGTGCACTTCCGCCCCAACTGGAGAAAGCTGAAGATGCCGATCCCGAGCTGGCCGATCTGATTGACGTCCAGGGTCTTCTTGGCCGAATCGGCGACTTTTTGGAGCGCTTGGCGGAACTCGTCGCCGGACATGCCGTAGGGATATTCGATAGCGATAGAGCTCCTGTTCAGATCGAACGACACTGTACAGCACGAGGCCGCGCGGCCCTGGGCGATAGCCTTGAGATGCTCGTCGATCGCGTTGCTGACATGCTCCTTGATGGCGTCCGCGGGATTGCGATAGAGGCTCCCCAGCCACTTGAGGGCGTTTGCCGTATGCAGCCTGATCGGGACCCTTTTCATGAACGCATGATTGCCCCTATCCTCTCCGGATGTCAAGGACGCGGATCTCGCGATAACGAATGCGCCGATGGCGACGTGCCGCCGGCCGTCGGGCGAAATCCCTAGAACGGGTTCTCCGTCGGATAGAGCATCCCGGCCGGGCGGTTGAAGCCGATGTCCTCGACCCCGAGCATGCGCATGGCCGCCCAGAGCGTCTTGCCCGCGGCCGCGAAGGCGACCGCCGTGTGGTGCGGGAAGCGCTTCTCGATGAGGACGTGGCGGTAGAACCGGCCCATCTCCCTGATGCCGATGACCCCGATGCCGCCGAACGACTTCGGGTCGATGTCGAGGACCTCGCCCTCGGCCATATAGGACCGGAGGACGGTGTCGGCCGTCGACTGGAGCCGGAAGATGGTCACGTTCCCCGTCTTGATCCGGCCCTCGAGCGTCCCCCGGGTGATGCCGGGCTCCTTCCCCGGCTCCATGAGCCGGTGCATGATGAGCTGGTAGCGCATGGCCGGGTCGAACAGGCACCCGGCCGGGGTGTTGCCGCAGTGGAAGCCCATGAACAGGTCCGAGGGCTTGTAGCCCTTCACCGCCTTTTTCGCCCCGGCGATCATGTCGTAGGGGACCGTGTTGTTGATGTCGAGGATGGTCGCCGGGAGCTCCGTCGCGCAGGTGGCGATGTACTCGCTCAGGGCGCCGTAGATGTCGACCTCGCAGGCGACCGGCATGCCGCGGGCGGCCAGCCGCGAGTTGACGTAGCAGGGGACGAAGCCGAAGTAGCTCTCGAAGGCCGGCCAGCACTTGTCGGCGAAGACGCCGTACTCGGACGCGCCCAGGTT
>Ga0209706_10000069_pt1 | contig 48334 bp, 35 predicted proteins | sample PPLLaktember2015_6_FD_187263 | JGI IMG/M metagenome (GOLD analysis project Ga0209706, IMG submission 187263) | Freshwater sediment microbial communities from Prairie Pothole Lake near Jamestown, North Dakota, USA - PPLs Lake P8 Core (1) Depth... | ecosystem: Environmental > Aquatic > Freshwater...
CAAGGACAAGTCGACCCTTCTCGCGGCTCTGCTCCAGGCGGTCGGGATCGATTCCCACTTCATCATCATCCATACCGACCGGGGCGGGGTTAGTCTGCAGTCGCCGGTCTCGCTCGGCAGCTTCAACCACGTCATCCTGGCCATCCGCTTGCCCGACGACGTCCCGGACGCCGGGCTCGACAGCCTGGTCCGCCATCCGAGCCTGGGCCGGCTCCTCGTCTTCGACCCGACCATGCCGACGACGCCCCTCGGCCGGCTGCCTTACTACCTCCAGGACAATACGGGCCTGCTCGTGGCCGGTGGCAGCGGCGAGCTCCTGGTCCTCCCCCGCCCCGGCCTCGAGGGCAACGGCCTCGACCGCCGGGGCCGTCTCGTCCTGGCGGGGGACGGCTCTCTGGCCGGCGAGATCACGGAGACGCGGCGCGGCGCCGAGGCGGATTTCCTGCGCTATCAGATCCTGGCGGCCACGGAGGCGGGACGGCACAAGTATCTCGAGACGTTCCTGGCGCGCTTTCTCGGCTCTTTCACCCTCCAGCGCTTCGAATTCAAGAACCTCGAAGAGGACGGCCAGGACCTCGTCGTCAGCTACAGCTTCGTCGCCCCCGGCTACGCCAAGCGCGCCGGCGGCTATCTCGTCGTCCGCCCCCGGATCCTCGGCAGCAAGGCCATCGATATCGATTCGAAGGACAAGAAGCCGAGGCGCTACCCCATCGACCTGGAAACGACGCTCTTCGCCCGCGATGAATTCACGATCGAGATGCCGGCGGGTTGGACCGCCGACAGCCTGCCCAAGCCGGTCGACCTCGTCTCCGGCTTCGCCGCTTATGCGAGCCGGACAGAAGCGTCCGGGCGGACCCTCGTCTACCGGCGCGAGTACCGGCTGACCGAACCCCTTCTGCCGGCCGATCGCCATGACGAGGCCCTCAAGTTCTTCCTCGCCGTGGGGGCGGATGAGCAGCAGAGCCTGCTTTTGAAAGCCACTGAAACCAGGACGCCTCAATGACCAAGAAACTCTCTCTCAGAGCCATGCCGGCCGCGTTCGCGCTCTTGCCGATCCTCGCGGTCCTCGCGGCACCCCCCCGCGCAACCGCGCAGGGGCCAGCCTGGCCTCCTATAGAGACCGCGGACTCGAAGATGAAGGATTGCCCCCAGCAGCCGGGCGCGCCGGCCGTCATCCTCTACCGGGAGGAGATCACGGACGTCACGACCCGGACCACGACCGTGTTCCGGCGGCTCAAGATCCTCACCGCCGCCGGCCTCGATCGCGCCAACATCGAGATCCCGTTCATCGCGGGCTACACAGACATCGATAAGATCGAGGCCCGGGTGGTCCCGCCCGAAGGGCCGGCCCGCGAGTTCGGCGGCCAGATATTCGAGAAGACGGCCATACGCGTCCGCAAGATGCGGGTGGCCGTCAAGACCTTCGCCCTGCCCGATGTCGAGGTGGGATCGATCATCGATTACCGCTATGAGGTCAAGCACCGCAAATCGGGCTCGTCGGCGAAAGAGGAGCTCGATGAGCTCATGACCGGCCTCGGGGAGCAGGAAGCGCGGCCCGAGGAGGGAGGCTTCACGGAGCGGAAGGAGCCGCGGGCCATCGCCATCGGACGCTGGCAGGTCCAGGAGAACCTCTTCACGAAGAAGGCCAAGTTCTCCTATACGAACAAGATCACCCTCATCCAGTTCCTCCTGGGCGGAGGATGGCGGCTGGCCTGGGCGTCCGTGGGCATGCCGACCGGCGCGCCCAAGATAGGTTTGGGTTCCGCCGATCTGGAGATATCGGACATCCCCGCGTTCGACGCCGAGGACTACATGATCCCGGAGGAAATGCTGAGGATGTCGGTCGATCTCTTCTACTTCGACGGCGAGGTCAAGAACGGCGACGAATTCTGGAAGCTGGAGAGCGCGGACTGGCAGAAGGGCGTCGAGGGTTTCATCGGCAAGCCCGCCAAGCTGGAGGGCCGGGCCCGGGGGATCGTCGGGGACGCCACAGAGCCCCTGGACCGGCTCAAACGGATCTACGAGAGCGTCCAGGGCCTCCGTCATCTGAGCTACGAAAAGGGCCTGACCCGCGCGCAGAGGAAGGAGCGGAAGATCAAGGACAACCGCTCCGTGCTCGACGTCCTCGAGCGGGGCTACGGTCTCCGGAGCGACGTCACCCGGACCTTCGTGGCGCTGGCCCAGGCGGCCGGCTTCGCGGCCGAGGTCATCCGCGTCGCGGCCCGCGACAACAAGCTCTTCCGTAAGGATTTTCTGTCCTTTTCCGATCAGTTGGATTCCGAGCTGGCCTTGGTCGAGGTCGGCGGCCGGAAATACCTGCTCGACCCGGCGACGCCGTTCTGCCCCTTTGGCCTGGCCCATTGGAGCCGGACGAACACGACGGCCGTCCGTTTTTCCGACGCGCCGCCGGCGTTCTTCACCACCCCGTACTTCCCGCCCGATATGGCCTTGACGCAGCGCGAGGTCGCCCTCGACCTCGAACCCGGAGGCGGCCTGCGGGGTTCGGTCAAGACAACCTACACGGGCCAGGAGGCCCTGGTCCGCCGCCTGGACAACCTCGGCGGCGACGACACGGCCCGCAAAGAGGCCCTTGAGAAGGAGATGACCGATATCCTCCCGGCCGGGTCGGCCGCGACGCTGACGAAGGTCGAGGATTTCGACAGCAGCTCTCCGGCGCTCATCGCCCACTACGACGTCGTCATTCCCGGCCTCGGGACCTCCGCGGGAGATAAGACCCTGCTGCCGGTCTCCCCTCTCCTCGGTCCGGGACGATATCCGTTCCGGCATGCCGAACGCCGGCATAGCGTTTTCTTCCCTTACCCCTTCCGCGAGTTCGACGATATCGTCATCACCCTGCCCGAGGGCTTGGCCGTGGAGGTCCGGCCGGAACCGCGAAAGAACCAGGACGACTTCTCGTCCTACTCCCTGGCCTGCGCCCTCGAAGCTCCGAACAAGCTCCACGTCCAGCGCGACCTCGCCATCAAGAAGGTCTTTCATCCCGTCGAACGGTATACGGCCCTCAAGGCGTTCTTCGACACGGTCCGGACGATCGACGAGGAGCAGATCGTCCTCGCCAGGGTCCCGGGGGTCCGTTTGACAGAGCGGCCTCATTGAGCGCATGATAGTCATTGAGAGATCGAAAGAACGAGGGGAGTCGCCAATATGAAATTCCCGAATCAACGGACCCTGGCCGTCCTGGCCCTGGCCATGGTCCTGGCCGCGGGGGTTTCCCCTCTCGGGGCCACGGACATCTTCCGGGCCCGCATGTTCACCGGCAAGGCCCCGGTCGAGCCGGCCATCGTCAATATCCAGCTGGAGATCACGAGCTGGACGACGCCGGAGGAGGTAGTCGCCCTCCAGAGAACCCTCAACGAGGCGGGCCCCGACGCGTTCCTCGCCGCTTTCAGCGCGGCCGACAAGGGCGTCGTCCGGTTCATGTACACCCGCGGCTTCAATCTCCCCGTCCACGCGGCGATCACGGTGCCGACCGAGAAGGGCAAAAAGGTCCTCCTCTTTTTCAATCGCCAGCAGTGGGATCCGGGCTACCAGAGGTCGATGGCCCGCCACCTCTTCATGGCCATCGAGCTCAAGCTCAACGAAAAGGGCAAGGGGGAAGGCCGCTTCTACGAGGACGCGCAGATCCGGCTCGAGCCTCAGACAGGGACGATCGCCGTCGAGACCTACGAGGGCACGCCGAAGATCTTCCCGCAAGTCCAGGAGATCGCCAAGAAAACCGACGCGAAGAAGTAGCCGGTCAGCGGCTACTCTTGGGAGGGGACCCGGCTCATCGGGGGGGGTGACGAGATGGCGGCTTTTCTCACCCTTGGCCCCCCCCCGGGGGATGATTGACTCTCTCGAAGGAACGGACTATTGTGGTGGACGATACGGACGAACCTACACGCAACCCATCAGGAGGTCTTCTAAAATGAAAAAGCTGTTTATCTGGTGTCTGGTCTTTATCGGCTTCGCGGCCGGCTTCGCCTGCAAGGACTCGACCGGCCCCGATGTCGACACCCCCCCGACGATCACGGCCTTCACCGCAAGCCCGACGTCGATCCATCTCGGCGAATCGTCCACCCTTTCGTGGACCGTCTCGAACGCCACGTCCTGCGCGATCAACCAGGGGGTCGGCGCCGTTTCCGCGACGACGGGCACGAAGTCCGTCAGCCCGACCGCAACGACCGTATATACCCTGACCGCGACCAACGCCGACGGCTCGAGGACGGCGAACTGCACGGTCACCGTCGCGCTGAATCCGCCGACGATCGACTACTTCACGGCCACTCCGGCCGCCGTCAAGCTGGATGATCCGTCGACTCTGACCTGGAGCGTCCAGAACGCCACTACGGTCACCATCGACAACGGGGTCGGGACCGTCGCCGCGACGGGCTCAACCGACGTCACCCCCCAAATCGACACGACCTACACCCTGACCGCGACGAACGTCGACGGGACGGTCACGTCGACCGCCCAGGTCGCCATCCTGCCGGCGGCGAGCCTCGCCGTCACGTTCAACCCGGCGCCCCTCGTCTGGACCTACGATTCGGTCGCGGGCACGACCTCGGGCACCTTCTCGATCGTCCTCACCGAAAGCAGCGGCGTGGCCGGTCATGTCTACAGCGCCTATACAGGCCTCTATCTGACCGCCGATCCCACTTCGCGGATCGCTTCGTTGAATTGGGGCGGCGGGGATTTCGCGGCCAACGGCACGCTGACCCTGGGTCCCCATACCATCTCCGGGACCGGCCAGGCCACGATCTTCGCCATCGCCTTTGACGGGTGGGACGAGAATGGCTATACCATCACCATGGGGTACTACGGCGCGATCAGCTGGGCCGGGACGGCGGGCACGGTCATGCTCCAGCCGGCCGTCGAAGGGCGGACCGATCCCAGGATCATGAGACTGTTCGAAGACCTCAACCCCCGGAAGCGTTAAGACCGGTTTCGATCGATTTGAATGCCGAGGGTCCGGCGGAAGCCGGGCCCTCGGCTTTATTAGGCGTAGAGATCGCCGCCCCGGCCGTCGTAGATCAGGAAGGCGGGCAGGTCCCGGACCACGATGCGGCGGACCGCCTCCATCCCCAGGTCGGCAAAATCGATCGTCTCGCTCGAGACGATGTGCTCTTTGGCGATGAGCGCCGCGGCCCCCCCGATCGTCCCCAGGAAGACGCCGCCGTGCGCTTTCAACGCTTCGATCGCCGGCGCGGTCCGGTTGCCCTTCCCGAGCGAGACGAGCGAGGCCCCGGCCTTCAGGAAATCGGCCATGTACCCGTCCATGCGCTGGGCCGTGGTCGGGCCGAAGCTGCCCGAAGCCAGGCCGCGCGGCGTCTTGGCCGGGCCGGCGTAATAGACCGCGTGGCGCTTGAAGTACTCGGGCACGTCGCCGGTCTCGCGGAGGATCTTGGCGAGGCGGGCGTGGGCGATATCCCGGGCGACGATGAGCGGCCCGGACAGCCTGACCAGGGTGCCGACGCGAAGGCCCCGCAGCTTGGTCAGGACCTCCTCGATGGGCATCGTGAGATCGACGGCGACCGCCTCGGCCTGACCTGACGCCCGCGCCCCCTCGAGGAACCGGGCCGGCCGGCGCTCGACCTCTTCGAGGAAGACGCCTCCGGACGTGATCTTGCCCCTCAGTCCCCGGTCGGCATTGCAGGAGACCCCGATCCCGATCGGGCACGAGCCGGCGTGGCGCGGCAGGCGGACGAAGCGGGCTTCGTGGGCCAGCCAGAGCCCGCCGAACTGGGCCCCCAGGCCCGATTCCCGGGCCAGCCTCAGGATCCGCTCCTCCCAGACGAGGTCGCGGAAGGCGCCCCCCCTCTTCGAGCCGCGCTTCGGCAACCCGTCGAGGAAGCCGGCCGAGGCCAGCTTGACCGTCTTGAGGGTCATCTCCGGCGACAGGCCGCCGACGACGACGGCGATGCGGTAGGGCGGACATGCGGCCGCCCCTAGGGCCCGGATCTTCTCGGTGAGGAAGGACTCGAGCGCGCCCTCCTCGAGCCGGGCCTTCGATTCCTGGAACAGGGCGATCTTGTTGGACGAGCCGCCGCCCTTGGCCAGGAAGAAGAACCGGTACTCGAGGCCGGCCGCGGCCTGGAGGTCGACCTGGGCGGGCAGGTTCGTCCCGGTGTTGACCTCGTCCATCACGGCGAGCGGGGCCATGATCGAAAAGCGCAGGTTGCGCTTCCGGTAGACCTCGGACGCGGCCGCGGCCAGGACCTCTTCGTCCCGGCCGTCGGTGACGACGCGGTGGCCCCGGAAGGCGAAGATCTGGATGGAGCCGGTGTCCTGGCAGAGCGGCAGCACGCCCTCGGCCGCGATGACCGCGTTGCGGAGGACGGCGCCGGCCACGAAACGGTCGTTCGCCGAGGCCGCGCGGTCGTCGAGGATCCTCCGCATGGCCGCGAGGAAGTCCGGCCGCAGGTAGAAGGCGAGGTCGGTGAAGGCCTCGCCCGCCAGCGCCTTCAGGGCGCCGTCGGCGACGCGCAGCGCCGGCTTGCCGGCGCATACGGCCCGGCCCACGCCCCGGACATCGATCTTCCGATACTTGGCCTTGTCCGGCCCCGGATCGATCAGGTTCATTCGTAGATCCCTTCGACGTCGATAAGGTCCTCGAAAGCGTCCTCTCCCCTTTTTCCGACGAGCCCGATGACATAGTATTCCCGGCTCATCTGGTCGTACCGGTACTCTTTGATCAGCCGGAAGTTCTCGATCCGGCCGCTCGACTTGACGTGCGTCCGGGTGCCCGTGCAGGGCATCGTCCCCTCGCCGATGCTGATCGTGTTGTCGCCGCAGGGCGCGATCGGAACGTCCTGGGCGATGATGGCCTGGACCTTCTTCTCGAGCTCGTGGAGGTCCACGTCGGGCCGCTCCTTGAAGTTGAGGACGAAGCCCTGGCGGACGTCGGAGTGGAGCGGCGGGAACGGGATCTTATATTCGTGCTCGAGGACCTTGCAGGTGATGTCCTCGGCCGAGTGGGCCATGAGCCGGTACTTGATCGTCTTGTCGACGATCGCCTTGATGGCCTGGGGGAAGGGCCCGAAGACGGTCGGCCGGGCGACGATGATCTCCTCGCCGATGCCGATGAGGACCTGGGCGTTGTGGCCGAGCGATTCGTAGATGAGGTCGAAGTGCTCGACGACGACCCGGCGGTTGTGGGAAATGGCCTTGATGATGGCCTCGGACAGCTCGTATTTCTGGTGGAAGGCCAGCTCGTAGCGGGCGTCGACGTGAAAAGTGTGGCCGGAGAACGGGTCGGCCGGGTCGAAATCGAAGAGCGGCGTCGGCCGGACGTTGATGCCCTCGTCGTCGTTGGTCAGCTCCAGGCCCGGGAAGAGCCCCTTGATCAGGGTCGACTTGCCCGACCCCTCGGAGCCCAGGATGCCGATGAGGAGGTCGGTCGGCGTGAGATACCTCCGGGCCAGTTCGGCGGCGACCATGTAGAGACGGTAGCTCCCTCTCGGGGCGTAATAGGTCGCGTAGAGGAGCGTCTCGCGATGGACGGCGCCGCTCGTGAGCTTGATCATGGCCGGGTCCTTTCATGAATAGTCCAGGCTCAGTAGGTCAGGCGCAGGAGCGGGGCATGCTGCTGCGCGCCGTAGATGTCGGTCTCCCCCGCGTCGCCCGATGGAATGGGCCGGCGCATGGTGATCTTGAGCGCGTTGGAGGGCTCGAAGTAGACGATCTTGAGGATGTCCCCGACCGGGCGCCGGTAGAGCGCGGCGATCTTCCTCTTGGTGACGATGTTGCGGCGGCGGAAGAGCTCGAAGTGCTCCCGGTCCTTGAACAGGATGTCCAGGGTCAGCTCGTACGGGCCGGAGTTCTTGGACCGGATGACCTTGGCGGCGCGGAGGATGCTGCGCTTCATTTCGTCTCCTTCCCGCCCCGCATCGTGATCACCCGGGTGGGGAAATCGTCCGGCCGGGCGAGGGGCATGAGATGGTAGAGCGAGAACTCGAAGACCTCCCCCATTCTGGCATCGGAGGGGGAGAAAGGCAAGGCCAGGTTGCCGGCCGTCGAGATGCGCCCGGGATAGCCGTAGTGGAGCAGGGTCGACCGGGTCAGGCTGCAGACGGCGTCGGCAGCCTCCTGGGTCGGCCCGACGGCCTCGATGACTATGCCGAGCTCGTGGCCGCAAACGCGCTTCTCGGGCTCGAGGGCGCCCATGACCCCGTCCTTGCCGTAGACGTGGAAGAAGATGCGGCCTTCGACCGTTTCGGCCTTGAGGATGTCCTTGACCTGGGACTCGACCCCGGCCAGGATCTGGTCGATCGCGCGGATCATGATCGGGTCGCGGGTGCCGGCGACGGCGATGGTGCGGAAGCCGACCCGGCGGACGCCTTCGAGCTTGACGCAATAGCGCTCGGACTCGACGTGGCGGCTGCCGCGGACCTCGACCTTGCCGCCGGGGAGCTCGGTGAACGAGCAGCCGGTCAGGTCGAGCTCGCCGCCGGGGCCGGGCAGATGGTAGGGGTCCGTCTTCTCGTAGAGCGTGTGGGCGGCCGTCGATACCTTGGTGAAGACGCGCTTGGGATTGAGCGACTCGAGGACAAAGGAGTCCCGCCGCAGGGTGCCGAAGGCGCAATCGGCCCCCGAGCCGGGCAGGGCGGCGATGGCCGCGCACTCCAGGATCTTGCCCATGTGGATGGCCAGCCCGGGGTCGAAGCCGAGGCTGATGGGCAGGGCCGCGAAAACGGCCGGATCGTAGCACCGGCCGGCCAGGACGACCTGGCAACCGACCGCCAGGGCCTTCTGGATGGGCTCGACGCCCATCTGGCAGACGATGTTGACCGTCTCGTCGAGGACGGCTTCCGTGAGAGGCGGGACATAGGTCAGGGGCGTGATCTCGCCCTTGCGAAGATGCCGGAGGACGCGGGACTTGGGGACGTCGGCGTAGATGACGCCCATCTTGAAGGTCAGCTTCTCTTCGGCGGCGATCTCGCGGATGATCTCCTCGCACCAGTCGACATGGGGCCGGGCGCCGCTGCCGCCGGCCGTGCCGATGACGACCGGGATGCCGCGGCGGACGCCGGCCGTCAGCATGAAGCGGAGGTCGCGCTTGACCGCGGCCCGGTTGGTGAAGGACTTCCCCGCTCCCAGGTAATAGGGGCCGGGGTCGGTCGACCCGGCGTCGACGCCGATGAGGTCGGGCCGGCGCTTGAGGCCTTCGCGGAACGAGCTCTCGGGGAAGCCGTAGCCGAGGATGGCCGTGGCCGAGAGGACCCGGAATTCCTTCTTCCGGCCTGTTTTGGCAGCCATGTCAGACCCCCTTTCCCTTTCCGTTGCGGAGCCGGAGCACCGCCAGGACGCGCTCCATCTCGTTGCGGACGATCATGAAGCCCTCGTCGAAGCCCATGCCCGGCTTGGCCAGCAGGCGCTCGGCCCGGGCGGCCACCGCGGCGTGGACGCAGGCCTTGGCCGAAAGCTCGGTCTCGTTGCAGGTGCCGCCCTGGTAAGCCTCCATGCCGTGCTTGCGGCAGTAGATGACGGCCTCGATCGTGTTCTGGATGCCGCCGAGGTCGGGCGTCTTGATCTGGACCTGGTCGCAGCATTGGGCGTCGGTGAAGTCGACGACGTCCTCGTAAGTGTTGCACCACTCGTCGGCGACGATCTTGACCTTGGAGCCCTTGGCCTTGAGCTCCTTGCGGATGGCCGCGAGCAGCTCGATCTGGCGGGGCTTCTCGCCGGCGTCGACCGGGCCTTCGATATACAGGGGGAACTCGGCGGCCACGGGCTCGAGCGAGGCCAGGTAGTCGGCCACCCGGTCCGGCCTGAGGGCCTTGATGATGCCGATCGTGCCGTAGACGTCGATGTGCAGGGTCGGTACGTAGGACTCGTCGGTCCGGAACCGGCGGATGCGGTCGACCAGCCAGCCGATGTATTCGCGCAGGAGCTCGCCCTCGTGGCCGAGCTTGGTCTTGACGTTGTTGATGAGCGCGTGGGGCAGGACGTCGACGCGCTTCATGATCATCTTGTCGGCGTTGATGTAGCGGTCGTCGCCGCTCTGGCCGAAGATGGGCACGCGCTCGGCGACCAGGGGCAGGCCGTATTCGTCGCAGACGACCTCGGCCATGATCCGGTCGGTGGCCAGGGCCCGGGCATGGAGCAGGGCCTGGGACAGGCCGTAGCGCACGGCCGTGTGGAGGCGCGCCCCGTCGAACTCCAGGGCCTCGAAGCGGGCGGCCATCTTGCGGAAGGGATCGATCTCGGCGCCCTCGAGGAGCGGCCGGATGCGGTCCTCGAGGAGGGGCAGGTAGTCGGCGGCCAGGAAGAGCGGGTCGCGCCCGCCCGCGCCGGAGTACTGGACCGCGGCGCAGTCGCCCAGGGCCCAGCGGCCGTTCTCGAGGAGAAGGAGGATGGAGACGGCCTCGCCGGCGACGCGCACGGCCCGGAAACCCGGGGTCTCGGGCGTGCCGCCGTAGAGGGCGCCGTCGTGCGGCGCGCCCGCCTTGATGGCCTTCTGGTCGTCGAAATAGAACGCCGACGACCCGGGCACGAACAGGGCTTTCGCGATCTTCATCTGGGCCTCCCGATGAGCTTGCCTTTGCTGATGGCGTAGATGTCGTCGGTCACCATCTGGAAGGTGACCGGGCGCCCCTCGGCCTTCGACCGTTCCTGGAGGCGCTCCTTGTGGAAGCTCATGATGTCCTCGCCCAGGGGCAGGTTGCCCTTGGCGAAGAGGCGGATGCAGCCTTCGTTGTCGCGGACGGGCAGGACCTTGCCCTTGTTGTAGATGGACGGGGCGAAGGGCACGTCGAGGATGCCGCCGGCGAAGGCCCGGACGATGCCCTGGACGATATCGTCCCCGGCCGCGCCGAGCACGGCCGACATGACCGAATCGACCTCGCGGCGGATGAGGTCCATCTCCCGCCGGACGATGGCGTTGTCGGCGCAGATCTGCTGGTCGGCCATCATGCTCAAGACCTGGCGGGTGGCCTTGAGCCCGGCCGCGTTGGCTTCCTTGGTCGGGATGCCCATGGCCTCGTGCGGCGACTTGACGATGGTCTTTTCGACCCGGCCCGCGGCGGCGACGAACGTGCCCAGGCTGATGACGGCGAAGGCCTTGGCCTCGTCCTCGGGGAAGCCGCCCATCCACTGGTGGAAGACGAGCGTCAGGTCGTAGCCCTCGAAGCCGGCTTTGCGGAAGTATTCGTCGGCCAGCTCGCGCAGCGAAGCGAGGGCGGCCAGGTCCTGGAGGACGTTGCCGCCCTGTCCGTAGCCGAGGGTGATCGACTTGACGCCCTGGTCGAGCGCCAGCAGGCCCTCGAGGATGGCCACGGCGTGGGAGATGAAGGGCGGGACCAGGGTCCCGGTCAGCGGGCCGAAGGGCTCGCGGTTGATGGAGATGCCGTTCTCCTCGTAGTGGCCGACCAGCCGGTCGACGTACTGCCAGTCGCGCAGGCACTTGCCGATCTCGACCTTCTTGGCGTAGGGGATGTTGTAGGAGATGCCGCCGCCCTCGTACGAGGTGAAGCCGCCGGCGAGCGAGATCTCGGCGAGGAGGCGCGCGTCGGGCGTGCCGTGCCGGACCTGGACCGGTTTGGTGACGGCCTCGGTGACCGCGCGGCAGCCGTCGCGGCCGTGGTTGACGGCCGGGAAGCCGTTGAGGAGCGACGTGCCGGCGGCGCGGGACTTCTCGATGCCGCGGGCGGCCTCCTCGTAACGGTTCTGGCGGGTGTAGGCGTCGATCGTCGTCGGCAGGAGGTCGGCCGTGCCCTCGGTCTCGAGGTAGCGGAGGAGCCGGATGTGGTCGTCGATCAGGGCCACCCCGGCCCGGGGCTGGAGCAGGGTCCGGCCGGCGGCTTTGGCTTTGGACATGGCCTTGGCGAAGCTCTTGTCCTCGGGGATCGCGCGCTGGTAGCGCAGGCCGTCTTCGATCGCGGCGACGTCCCGGCCGGTCGGCCAGGAGTCGAGGACGGCCTGGCGCTGGGCCAGGAAGTCCTTCCAGGCGAGGCGTTGCGATTTCATGGTGTCCTCTTCAGTTCGTGCGTGGCGTGAGCGGCTTCAGTCCGGCGACGGCGGCGCGGGCGGCCGCGCCGGGAAAGTCCGCCGCCAGGTTCCCCAGCAGGGGGATGAGGTATTCGGCATCGGCATAGCAGGCCGGCGAAACGGGGGTGAGATGACGGAGGTCGGGATCGTCGGTGCCCGGGGCACAGGCTTCGAGCAGGAGGTCCGCGACGGTCTCGCCGGCGAGAAAGCCTCCCGACCCGACGAGGCGCCTGACCTGGCGCAGGTCCTTGCCTCTCTGCACCTCGAAGCCGCCCTGCGGCGTGAAGACGCGCTGGATGACGCCGGCGTGCCGGATGGAGGCGGCCCGGACGCAGGCCGAGGCCAGGAGCCGGTCGAAGCTCTGCCCCGCCGGGTCGGCGGGCAGGAAATCCGTCCGCCGGCTGACCTCTTCGACGTAGCTCTTGAGCGGGGCGGTGTCGGCGCCGGCGGCCCGCAGGCGGCCTTCGAGGAAGGCGGCCTCGGAGCGGAACAGGGCCTCGGCCGAGACCCTGAGGCCCAGATCCCCCTCGACCGTGCGCTTCAGGGTGGGCTCGACGAGGCCGCGGAGGATGATCGCGTCGCCGCCGTGGAAGGACCTCGTATGGGAATAGAAATCGGTCGTCGCCCCGCCCATGTCGATGAGGGCGAAATCCTCCCAGCCCGGGACGCTCTCGGCGATCGTGCGGGCGAGCTCGAAGACGGCCAGGGGGGTCGGCAGAGGCTCGCGGCCGGCCTCCGTGACGACGGACGACAGGCCCTTGCCGTCGACGATGCGCTCGAGGAAGACGCGCCGGATGACGTCGCGGGCGGGCTCGATGTCGATCGTCCCGACCTCGGGCATGACGTTGCCCGCGAGGGCCACGTCGCGGCCGCGGAGGATCGCGGCGACCTGGTCACGGACCTTGCGGTTGCCGGCGTAGAGGATGACGGCAGGGGTCTCGAGCCCGGCCAGCTGGGCGGCGTTGTGGAGGACCACGCGGGAATTGCCGCCGTCCGTGCCTCCGGTGAAGAGGATGATGTCGGGGGCGATATCCCGAAGATCGGCCAGGTCCTCGGGGGCGAGCTCATAGGAATAGGCCCGGATGACCTTGCCTCCGGCCGAGGTCGCGGCCATGCGGGCGACGGACAGGGTCAGGTCGGGGGTCAGGCCCACCGCGGCGATCTTGAGGCCGCCGCGGGCCGAGGACGACCAATAAACGGGGACGGCCGAGGCCGCCGCGGCGCCGGCGTGACGGGAGAGCACCGCCTCGCGGACCCGGGTGAAGCCGCGGCCGAGATCGTCGACCGTCGTCGGGATGACCTCCCGGCCGACGAGCCGGAGCTCCGCCCCTTCCAGACGGAAGAGGCCTCCCTTGGTATACGTCGACCCGATGTCGACGGAGAGGAGGAGCTTGGCGTCCATCAGCCCTTCCTGGCCTCGATGTCCGCGCGGAGCATCTTGACCACGTCGGCGAGATCGACCCGGGGCGAGAAGACGCGGTCGAAGCCCATGGCCTTGAATTTCCGTTCGACCTCTTCGTAGGGGGTCTTGCCGACGACGAGATTGCCGCCGACATAAAGGAGGATCCTGTCGAGTCCGCGCTCGACGGCCTTCTGGCGCAGGCCCTCGCAGTCGATCAGGCCGTGGCCGTAGAGCGAGGAGACGAGGATGGCCGCGGCGTCGGACTCGACGGCCGCGTCGAGGAACTCGTCCTGGCTGACCATGACCCCGAGGTTGACGACGTGGAAGCCGGCCTCGGTGAAGTACGCATCGAGGATCTTGTTGCCGACCGAGTGGCAGTCGGCCCCGATGACGCCCAGGATGATGCGCGGGGCGTCCATCAGAAGCTCTGCCGGCCTTCTTCGAGGAGCGTTCGCAGGCGCTCCTCGACGTTGAGGAGCGAGCCCCGCTCGATCTGGTAATCGAAGGAGATGATGGCCCCGCCGCGCTCGGTGAACTCCTGGATGGCGGCCAGGTGCTCGCGGTTCTTCTGGAGCGAATAGCCGGCCGGGATGATGACGGCGTCGAGGCCGGCGATGAACTTGTCCAGCCGGTCGATCTCGGACCAGAAGAGCGGCGCGACGACCGAGGCGGGGATGTCGAAGGCCTTGAGGTGGTCGAGGATGATGTCGAGGAAGCGCTTGGATTCGCAGACGATGCCGATCTTCTGCGACGGGCCCAGGCGGGCCAGGGCGATGATGGAGCTCCGGGTCGGGGCGACGGCCGCCTGGACGATCTTCGGCCGCAGGTCGGGGAAGCGCTCCAGGACCTCCTGGTAGTGGGTCGTCGTGGTCAGGACCAGATCGAAGCTGCGCAGGCGCTCGGCCCCGGCGGGGTCCCCGATGATCTCGTCCAAGAGGATCTTGGCCATGTTGACCCGGGGGATGATGAGGAACTGGCGCTCGAAGATGGCCAGGGCCTCGGGATTGCAATCGACGGCGGCGACGTTCAGGTTCTGGAGCTCGTCCTCGCGCCCGAGCAGGCGCAGGTCGAAGAAGATCCGTATATCGGTGGCGCTGAACTTCAGCCGGGCCAGCTCGTCGATGAGCTCGTCGATGAGGCGGAGGGCCTTGTCCTTGCGGCTCTCGGCCGGGGCGTGGCGGTCCGGGGCGACGAAGCTGCCGCGGCCGGGGGCGGCCTCGATGAGACGGCGCCGGACAAGCTCTTCATAGGCTTTCTTGACCGTGCCGCGGGCCGTATTCAGCTCCTCGGCGAGATCGCGCTCGGCGGGAAGCTTCTCCCCGGGTTTCAGGCGGCCCGACTGGATCTCCTTCTCGAAGAAGGACATGATCTGTTGGTAGGCCGGCTTTGATCCGGGGAACTTCTCAAGCCTGATCTTGTCCATGATCACTCCTTGCGGTCTGTACCAGAATCAATTGGACTATACCTTTTATATACCAGTACAGTTTCCCTGTCAAGGGATATTTTCTAAAAAGGTCTAGTCCACAAAATAACCACTTGCCGGGTAATCATTACTTATCTATAATAATAGACAAGGGCCATGAGGAAAACAAAAGCATCCCCGGCGCCGGCTCTGACTCTCCTGGAGGAGGCCGAGCGCAGCCTCGTAGCTGGCAAGGGGCCGGATGAAAAGTACGCGCGGGAGTTCCTGCGCACAACCTCCGACCCGCGATATCTGCGCGAACTCGGGCGGCCGGACCTCCTCGACCGCTGGGCCGAGGCGTCATTCGCCATGATCCAGCGGACGGGCTACGGCCTGAGGGACATGTTCGAAGACCGACTCCGGGAGGCGCCGGACCGGATCATGTTCCAGGACATGTCGGTCACCCCGCCCCGCCAGTGGAGCTGCGAGACGGCCAACCGCCACATCCGCGAAACGGCCGCCGCGCTTTTCGCCCTGGCCGAACGCGAGGGCGTCGAGCCGCGCCTGGCGATCTACGCCGAGAACCACGCCGTGGGGGCGTTCGCCGACCTCGCCTGCCTCTTCTACGACATCCTCGACACGCCGATCAACCCGCACTTCAGCCTGGACAACATCGTCGCCGTCTTCGACGCTTTGTCCGTCAACCTCGTTTTGGCCAACGACCGCGAGCGGATCGCGCTCCTGAAGGAGGCCCGGCAGCGGACGGCCAAGCCCTTCCTCATCCTCGTCACCGACGCGGCCCTTAGCGGCGACGACGACGGCGTCGTCTTTCTGGCCGAGTTCTGCAAGCAGCTCGGCGCCCGGGACATCGACGCCCGTCTGGCCAAGCGCCGCCGCTTCCGGCTCGACGAGGTCGCGACCGTCATGTTCACGTCGGGCTCGACGGGCCGTCCCAAGGGCGTGTCCTTCTCCATCTACAACCTCGTCTCCAAGCGCTTCGCCCGGGCGGCCGCCCTGCCGGCCGTCGGGCCCGACGAGGTCTTTCTCAGCTTCCTGCCGCTCTTCCACACCTTCGGCCGCTATCTCGAGATGCTGGGGACGATCTTCTGGCGCGGCACCTACGTATTCGCCGGGAATCCCTCGGTCGAGACGCTGTTCGCTCTCCTGCCCAAGATCCGGCCGACCGGATTCGTCAGTGTCCCCGTTCGCTGGACCCAGCTCCACGAGAGATGCCTGGAGAGGATCGACGCCGCCCCGCCCGGGACGGACCCCGCGGCGGTCGTCCGGGAGGTCGTCGGGCCGCGGTTGAAGTGGGGCCTCTCCGCCGCCGGATACCTCGACCCGCGGGTCTTCCGCTTCTTCGCAGCGCACGGCGTCGAGCTCATGAGCGGATTCGGCATGACCGAAGCGACCGGAGGCGTCACCATGACCCCGCCGGGCGGGTACGTCGACGGCTCGCACGGACTGCCGCTGCCGGGACTGAAGGCCCGGCTCGGCCCCCAAGGCGAGCTCCAGGTCACCGGGCATTACATCGCCCGGTATCTCGAGGACAAGGGACCGGGCGACAGGATCCCCTATCCCTCGGGGGATCCGGAGAAGGACTACTGGCTCGCGACCGGCGACGTCTTCGAGCGGGACGCCAACGGGTACTACCAGATCGTCGACCGGATCAAGGACATCTACAAGAACAACCGCGGCCAGACGATCGCTCCGCGCAAGGTCGAGGACAAGTTCGTCGGCGTGCCCGGCATCAAGCGGACCTTCCTCGTCGGCGACGGGCGCCCCTACAACGTCCTGTTCATCGTCCCCGACTACAGCGACCCGGTCCTGACCCGGGGCCTCGGGCCGGAGAACGCCCGTGAGTATTACCGCCGCATCGTCACCGCCGCCAACGAAAGTTTGGCGCCCTACGAGAGGGTCGTCAATTTCGACGTGCTGGCCCGCGACTTCAGTCCCGAGCGGGGCGAGCTGACGACCAAGAGCTCCTACAACCGCAAGCGCATCGCGGCCTCCTTCGCCGCGGAGATCGACGATCTCTACCGGCGCCGCAACGTCGACCTGCCGGGCCCCGGCATCCTCGTCCGCATCCCGCTCTGGTTCTTCCGCGACCTCGGCATCCTCGAGGACGAGATCGTCCGCGACCGCGGCGGGCTGCGGGACATCAACCGGGGACTGCGCCTGCCCCTCAGGCGCGGCTCCGATGAGCGGACCTGGCTCGTCGGGGACCTCGAGTACGCGATCGAGGGCGGGGTGCTCGATCTCGGGGTCTTCGCCCGCCAGCCCCTCCTCTGGGCCGGGAACCCCTCGCTCGCCGCCTTCTCGCCGGTCAAAGAGGGCTGGGACCTTCCCGTGGACCCGGCCACCGGCTGGACGACCCTGCCCCGCCGCCGGTCCCGGACCTACAAGCCGGCAGAGATCGTCCCGCCCGGCAAGATCGGAGACGCCGGGCTGGCCCGCCTCCATGCGCTCCTCGCCGAGCTCCTTTTCTCGGCCGAGCCGCCGGCCGCGGCTCTCCGGGAGGAGGTCGAGCGGGTCTTTTACGAGTCGCCGCTCCGGACCGAGGAGCTCGTCCGGGCCAGGCTCCGGGCCCTGGCCCGCCACCCCCGGGAGGAGATGCGCTGCTGGGCTTACCGCATCCTGCTCCTCTTCGATCCCGGCCTTGACTACGGGCAGGGCGCTGCCGACTTCGTCCGCTCCGGCCTGACATTCCTAAACAGGGAGTCGATCGACGAGATCGTCTCGACCCGGCTCGGCCGGGGACGGCTCGACGCGTTCCGCATCCGGCTCCGGGCCTACCGCGAGACGCTGGCCTGGCCGGTCGACGACGCCGGTCGCCGCCAGTTCGAGCGCATCTTCCGCCTGCTGGCCGACCTGGCCGGTCGCGAGCCGTCCTTCTTCAGCTCCGTCCGGGCCGAACTGGCGAGCTGGGTCCTGCACCGGGCCGATCCCAAGCTGGCCGTCGCCGCCGAGCGGGATCTCGACCGGATGATCCGTGGCTTCGGCCGGCCGGGCTCCGGGGCCTCCCGCTCGCGGGCCGGCGACGGGGGGAGCGCGCCGCGACCCGTCTGCGACGATACCGTGACCCCGGCCGAGGCCCGCCGCGTCAAGGCCGTTCTCGCCCTGCCGACCTTCCTCCGCGATTCCATCCGGCTCGCCTACGGCGTCATGGACTTCGAGACCGCGAAGATCGCGCCGGACGGCATCTGGGTCTCGCGCATCTACAACGCCCCGCGCCGGACGACCTACCGCGTCAGCGTCAACACCTCGGCCGGCGGGCATTACGATCTCAAGCTCATCCTGCCCGAGGGCCGGCGCGACGAGACCGAGCACGAGACCCGGCTTTGGTCGGCCGCGCTGTCCGACCAGCCCAGCGGGCCGCGGGTCCTATCGCCCCTCGGCGCCACGAACCAGGACACCGGCGCGGTCACATGGCGCCACCTCGGCGACCTGACGGTCTGGGAGAAGATCCGCGAGTTTGCGGGCCGGCGCGCCGCGGAGGCGCCTCTCCCCGCTCCCACCGTCTGGAGGAAGCTCTACATCGAAGCCCTGTCGTCGCTCTTCCGGGCCTGGCAGACGAGCGGGCGGCGCATCCTGCCCGGCCGCATCTCTCCGGTCAACGTCGTCGTCCCCGAGCTCGAGTTCCGCGACGACACCTTCCTGGCCTCGATCGACGGCTGGCGGCCTTCGTCGGGCCCCCTGTCGATCATCCGGCCCATGATCGACGGCTTCTACCGCCGGGCCCTGGCCAATTACCCCTGGCTGAAGGGCCATCTCGACCTCGATTGGGTCTTCGACGCCGCCTACGATGCCATGGGGCGGGACAAGGCTTCGGCCTTCTTCGTCCACCTCCAGGCCCAGCTCGACAAAACGACCGTTCCGGTCTGGCCGGGCGAGGACCTGGGCCGGCGGCTCCGCCGCTATCGTGACGCGTTCGACAGCACGTACGTCATTCCGCTCCCGGCCGAGCTGGCCGTGGAGGCCTACCAGGCCTGGCGGCAGGCCAATCCGATGGCCCCGCCGCGGGACCGGGAGCGCAAGACGCTCGACGTGCATCGCCGATACGCGCTCGACCGGTACCCGGAGATCGTCCGCTACTACCTCTACCGGCACACCTATTTCGCCGGCCGGAGCGAGCGCATCGAGGCTCTCTTCGACCGCCTCCTCGCCCGGATGAACACCGCCCTCGACGAGCCCGCCGTCCAGCAGGTCGAGCTGTCCGACCTCCAGTCGGCGTTGCGCGACGAGCGCGACCGGCTCGTCTTCAGCCGGATGGTCTTCCCGCGCCTGGACGCCGACCGCCGCGTGGGCGTCGTGACGCAGGGGGAAGAGGGCGACCGCCGGGTCGTCGTCCAGTCCTTCCTCACCGACCGGGCGGGCCGGTCCTACACGTTCAGCGAGACCCTCGACCCGGCCGAGATCGGCCAGGCCTACCGGCTTTATTTCAGGGAAAAATACCCCAAGATCGTCTCCCAGCAGGACCGCCATTTCGTCCTCAAGGACGCCCAGGAGCGGATCGTCGGCGGATTGTGCTACCGGATGCTGTCGAACCGGGTGGCCTGGATCGACGTCATCGCCGTCACCTCGCAGCTCAAGTCATCGGGGCTCGGCGGGGCGGCCCTGGAGGACTTCTGCGGCCGCATGGCCAGCCAGGGCTCGCCGCTCGTCATGACCCACCTGTACCTGCCGGGGTTCTTTCTGAGGCACGGCTTCAAGCTCGACAAGCGCTGGGGCGCGCTGGTCAAGACGCTGTAGCATTAATCCCTGTCAACGATCCTGAACTCATGGACACAGGATCCCTTGACAGGGTCAACGAGATACATGCGGTCGTCGTAAATGGAAAAGCCGCTGAACATGACGTTCGGAGGGGCCGCCGAGAATTGGAGGATCCCCTGGGAATCGAAAACATCGAATCGATAGCACCGGCTAAGATCGCCCTGATTATCGAAACCCCCGAACCTGTTGGGTTGCAGCAGGAAGGTCAGAACCCATATCCGGCCCTTCCTGTCCACAGACACTCCCTTGGTGACGGAAGTGACCGAGGGCCATGAAAAGACTCGTTTCATGGCGCCGCTCGTAAAGACCTCATCCTTCATCTCGTTCTTTATTTCGTAGGGCAGGAGCCTGTCGGCCGAGAACAGGGGCTTCCCGTCCTGAGAATGCTTGTCGATCCTGTTTTGATGGGCATACGCGACATAACAGTTGTCTTTATTGTCGGCGGCGAAATAGACGATATTGGCGTTGAGCGTCATGAGGGGGTCTTCAAAACGCGTAACGGCCCCAAATGAACGAACGGCCGTTCCCTCTCTATCGTAGACCGTCAGCAATACGTCTCCTCCGGAATTGTCCCACTTCGAGAGATCGCCCGGCAGGATGATATGAGCATCAGAGAGCAGGGCCATCCCGGAAGTCCTGAACAGCTGAGAGATGCTGCCGCCTCCTGGCCCGGAGACCCTGCACTTGAAGCTGTCGACGAACCGGCCGTCGAGCCTGAACCAGGAGATGCGGCTGTCGTCGGCGACGTACAGCAGGTCATTCCTGATGTCCAGCCTCAGCAGATAAGGGGAGGTGAAATCGCCCGGACCCAGGCCTTTCCGCCCGAAGGAAGAAACCAGTTGGTGCTGTCTGTTGAATCGCTTGACCGTGCAGCCCCCTCCTTCGAGGACGAGAAGATCCCCGCCGGTGAGCCGTGCCGCGTCCACCGGGTCGTAGAGGATGTCCTTGTCTTCACGGCCTTCGAGCTCGCCGATCTTTCCGACGGGTTCGAGGCTCACGGGAGACCTCTCGAGCTGCGGAGCGTGGTTATGGATATGCCGGACCCCCTCACGCACCTCAATGGCATACTTCGAGGCATCGACGGGGACTCTCGATCGGCAGGCAGCGATCAGGGCCGACATCCCAAAGGCCAACACGACGATCAGAGCCGGACGCTTTAGGAAGAGGCGCCAAGTCAAGATCCGGTCCATGTCACTCTGTTCACGACCAGCTCGTGGTAGCCCGATTCCTTGACCCGATGATAATAAAGATGACCATTCTTGATGAACGTATAACGCGGCCCGGCATACAGGCCGGCCCACAGGACGGCGAGCGCTGTCCGGGCGATAAAGACTCCGTCTGGATTGAAGATGTCCCAGAGATACTCGCCCGGATGGGCGCCCGGCTCGTAGGTCATGGCGAAGATCCGCCCCCCATCATCGGTGAAGAACTGATTGATCGGGGGGAGCGGATCCGGAAAGTACTTTTCCTGGGATAACCCTGACCTTCGATATTCGGGTCCGAGAATGGCAGCCTTGATATCCTCGGTCGCTCGGACCGGCCGGTAGTCCTTCCGGATCTTCCTGACAAGATTCCCATCCAGATCATAGACCCAGAGCTCATAGTCCCTGGCCTCGTTGGCGACAATGATCCGATCCCCTGACACCCGCCACATGAAGAACGGGACCTGCCTCGAATCGTCCGGGATCCGCTCAAAGCGGTCGAGCACCTTGAGGTCCGTAAGATCGCCATCACAGAGGGTCAGTGCATCGACGTGCCTATCCGACCTCGTGAGGTCCATCCGCGGCCTGAAAGCCAAGTACTTGCCGTTTCCCAGAGCCTCCAGGCGCGTTGTCTGGCTTCCCAGCCTCGCCTCCCGAAGGACCGTGCCGGACCGGTCATAGATGATGAACTTGTGTCCGAAATCGGTGATCGCGGTCTCCCCGTTCTTCGAGACGCCCGAGAGAAAGGGCCACTGGAGCTCGCCGGGCCCCTGGCCGCGCCTTCCGAATGAACCCGTCAGAAGGCCTGTGCGGTCAAAGCGATAGATGAAGTCCTCCCGATTCTTGAAACCGACAACGTAGATATTGCCGTCGTCATCGACGTCCCATTCGCCCCCGCTCCCCATTCCTTCTTTCGCGAGGTCCTCCCGTTCGAGATCGATCGAGAGGATCTCCCCGAAGGAGACCGTCGAAGGCTGACCCTTGATCTTATAAGGTTCCAGATGGTTGAGCACGACCTCGACGCCGTCCTCGATGACCTTCTCGACGCGAAGTTCCGTGTCACCGCACGAGGCTAGCAGCCCCATCCCCAGAAGCATGCACAGGGGCCTGCGGACGCTCCTTTTATAAGGCGATAGAAGGCTCATGGGATTGAGTGTCCGAACACCTCCGGGAGGTTCTTGATCCGGTACTCCCGATAAACGCTGTAATCCCCGTCCTGCTCGACGATCGCGAATCCGCTCGAGAAGAATTCCGCCTCATCCAACTTGACGCCTGGCGGGGGGACCAGGGCGTAGAGGTATTCTCCTTCGGGAGAGAACACATCGATCTCGAACACCCCGGGGCCCGATACCCTGAAGACCGCCAGATAGCCTTTGGGAAGCGGCCGGACATTGGCGATGGCGACGAACCGGTCAGGGTAGGCGGCAATCATCCATTTCGAGTTCTCGTTCTGGGTGGCCCACGACATCAGCTTTTCCACGTCGGACCTTTTAGCCTTGATCGGCTGGTAGGCCCTCTCAATGGTCATGACGCTCTGGCCCGAATGATCCCTGACCTGGATCTTGTATTCCGTGTTCAGGCCGCAGAAGATGCGCTTCGTGTCGGGATCTGCTCCATAGAAGAAGTTCGGAGTTCCCCAGCCTTCCCCAAATCCCCCCCGCCCGTTGGGATTCCGGATCATGCCGATGTTCTCGGCCCGAAGGAGGTCCGTCGCCTTTTCCTCACCGTCCATCGAAAACTCGACCAGCTTGAGGGTCCTGATTTGCTCCTTTTTCTCATTCAAGATCGAATCGACCGTCAAGAATCGATCGGCATCGACCCCCGCATAATGATGATGAGCCAGGACCTTGTCTTTCACCAAACGGCCTTGCCCATCGAATCGTGCGACTTTCAGGCCGCCAAAAACCCATATATCGGGCCCGTAAAAATAAACCCGATATCCCTGCATCGGACTGAACTCGCCGGGCCCCTGGCCTTTCTTCGTGAGAAGGCCGAGGTACGTACCATCCGGGCCGAAGCGATGACCTTCCGCCCCGTTCGGATCATAGAGGACGACCTGGCCGGCGGCGTCTCTACAGAAGAGGATCATCTTCAGCCCGACGTCGGGTTGGTCATAAGGATTGATCGTTCTCGTGCGCTCGACCTCGAGCTTGACCGTCCCCTTCAGGGGCTTGGCCGGATTCACGCCATCTATCGTCTTGACTTCGGCTTTTTCTTGGGCGGCGTTAAGATAGATCCCTGCCATGATAAAGCAGGCCCAGACAAGGATCTTCTTCATAATGGTCCCCCTAGATCTACGACATCTTCTGATCGCTCGCGGTCTTTGATGAGAGAATAGTCTCGCTGCCGACGAGAGTCAAGGCTCCCGAGGCATTGTCTTTCCCTGCGAACAGGGGGATAATCGGGATGGGGGTGGGCGAGGGAAAACGATGGATGAAGGGGGCACAAAAATGATCCGACGGCATTTCGTCGCGGGCGATCTGGCGGTTCTTTGTCTCATGGGCTTTGTCTTCGCGGCGGCGGCATGGGCCGATCGACCGCCGGCATCGCCGGCGGGGCAGGTCCCGCCGGTCACTCTGATTCCCAACCTCACCATCGGCGTCGAGGACGGGGACGAGAATCTGATGTTCGGCCGCATCATACGAATCGATGTCGATGGCCGGGGGAACATCTATATCCTTGACGGCAAGTCCCGCACGGTCGGCATATTCGACCGTGCGGGAAAACCGTTGAGGGCGATCAGCGTCCCCGCGGGGCAAGGGCCCCGGGAGGCGACCAACTTGAGCGGCATCGCCGTGACGCCTGGAGGAACGCTTTTCATCAGCGATATGAGGAAGATCATCGTCTACGGGCCGGACGGCGAATACCTGCGGACTTTTCTGGTCGATTTCATGATCTCCTCGATCGGCTGTCCCGGCACAGAGGAGCTTGTCGCCATCGGGCCGAACGCCGGCAAGATCCTCCACGTTTTCGATCCGGCGGGAAAGCTCCTGGCGTCCTTCGGCGAGACTTTCGCGCCGCCCGGCGAGCTGGAGCCGATGAAGGAGATGCCGATGTTCGGCGCACCGATCCTCTTCAGCTGCGCCAAGGACGGGCGCATCTTCGTGCTCAATCCTCACAAATACGAGATATCGGTGTTCAAGGACCGCGAGCTCGAACGCGTCCTCGAAGGCCGGAATGAGGCGTTCATGCCCGTGCAAAAGAGAGGGCGGGGCTTCGTGTCCACGGCCGCTTACATCGTTTCGAGCGGCGACCTCGTCATTGTCGCCTTCCAGAATCTCGACCCGAAGGCCAAAAAGACTGCCGACGTCTTTCGGGCCGGGCGGCAAATCGGATCGATCGAGCTCTTGGGGACGCCCTATGTCGCCGATCCCCAAGGCCTGATCTATGTCGCCGAAGAAGAGGGTTTCCCCAAGGTCGTCCGTTACGCCGTGAAATAGGGCTGGAGACGATGACCGGCTTGAAGAAAGCGTGGCAAAGGGCGCTGAGGGGAGGACTCCGGTTTGGCATCGTTTACCCCATGCTCATTATATTTTTATTGCCCCAGCCTGCCTCCGCCCAGGCCAAATGGAAAGGCTCGGTCATCAAAGAGGGCGGCGTCACCATCATCAGGAATCCGAAGGAACCGATCTACAAAACGCCCATCCTCGAGCTCGAGGAAGAGCTGTCCATCGGCGGTCCGGACGCCCAAGGCGACTACGCCATCGGCCGGATCATGGACGTCGTCGTCGATGAGGTCGGGACCGTCTACGTCCTGGACTACAGGAACTCCCATATCAAGGTATTCGATCAGGCCGGGGCGTTCGTGTTGACGATCGGCCGGAGGGGCCAGGGCCCGGGCGAGCTCGAGATGCCGATGATGATGTCCTTGGTCCGGACCCACGGGGAGATTGCCGTTCAACAGGTAACCCGTCGAATGTCGTTCTTCAAGACCGACGGCACGTTCCTGCGTCACCTTTTATTCAAGGACCTCCGGGCCATACTAGGTCTCTGCGATTCCAAAGGACAGATCTACGTCATCGAGGGCCGCCCGGGAGACGAGGGTTCGCGCTATTTCGTCAAGAAGCTGGCCGCCGACGGAACGGTCATGGCCACGCTGGGAGACTCGCCGGCCCCGAGGGTCGACAAGTATAATCCCTTCATGCCGGTAGGCAAGTTTAAAATGGGCAGTAACGACGATTTGGTCTATGGCTATCCCAAGACGTATGAGATCCAGTTCTTCCGCGCCTCGGATGCAAAGATTTTCAAAAAGATCCTTCGCGACTATGAGCCCGTTGCAGTCACGGCGGAGGAGAAGGCCGAACAGGAAACGGCCGTCAAGGGACGGGGAATCGTTCTCGATTTCTCGAAGTTCCACCCTGCCTACCGTGGGTTCTTCCTGAGCGATATCGGCCATCTTTTTGTAGAGACATTTGAAAAGACGGGGGACGGAAAGGTCCTCCATGATATTTTCGACCCCGAGGGCCGGTTCATCGGCCGCGTTCCCCTCGAGCCATCGGGCGTCGGGATCCTCAAGGGCAAATATTACGCCGTAGAACAGGATGAAGAAGGCTACCAGTACGTCAAGCGTTACGCCGTGACTTGGAAGGTCCAGTGAGCTTCTTCGGGGGGGAAAAGGGAGAGGAGGCCAGATGCGAAAAGCGGTGATGTGGCTTGCCTTGGCGCCGATCTTGGCCGCCGCATGTGGCTGCAAGGGAGAACCGGCTTGGAAAGGTTCGATCGAGACCGTTGAAGGGGTGGAGATCGTCCGGAACCCCAAGGCTCCGATGTATCCGCAAGGGGCGTTGGAGCTCCGGGAGGAGCTTTCGATCGGGGCGGCGGAGGGCGCGGAGGAGTATATGTTCTTCCGCCTGCGGGGCTTGGCCGTCGACGGTCAGGGTGAGATCTTCGCCCTTGACCAGCGGAAGCCGAGGGTCGATGTCTTTTCCGGCGATGGCCGCCACGTGCGCTCGATCGGAAGAAAAGGTCAAGGGCCCGGGGAATTTGTGACTCCGTTCTTTATCGCCCTCGCCCCGGCCGGGGAGCTGGTGGTCGGAGGGATGGACAAGCTGTCGTTTTTCGATCGCTCGGGAGGCTTCCTCCGGAGCCAGGAAAACACGGTCCGGCCGTTGGCATTTATCAAGTACCTCGACAACGGAGACGCCGTGGGCACGCGGATGGTCATGGAAGAGCAGAAGCCCCGGTACGAAGTCGTTCTCTGCGGAAGCGATCTCCAGCCAAAGTCCGTCCTGGCCTCCTCCCCGATGCCTGACCCTGAGGCCAAGTATGCGTTGTTCGCGAGTATGATCAGGTGGGACATCTCGCGCGGCCGGGAGATCGTCTGTGCGTCCGGACACGAAGGTTACCGCTTGAGCGTCTTCGACGCGGAAGGTCGCCTGATCCGGACCATTGACAACGATTACGATCCCGTCCCTGTCACAGACCTGGATATCGACCGGCAGATGAAGCGGCACGGGATCCAATCCCGGGACGAGGTCACCATACCCCGGGTCCTGCCGCCCCTCTGGTGGGTCTATGCCGACGACGAGGGCCGCATCTACGTATCGACCTGGCAGAGGGACCCCGGATCGGGAATCGCACTCTTCAACATCTTCGATCCCGAGGGACGCTATCTCTGCAACACTCTCATTCCGGGCGAACCGCTCGTTTTTGAGGACGGCAGGCTCTACGCGATCGTCGAAGACGAAGAGGGGATCCAATACATCAAACGCTATCGGATGATCTGGAAGCCCTGAGAGGCTAGGCGGGCTTTTTAACGCGCAGGTCCGGGGAGACTTCCTTCTTGCCGAGGAACTCGTAGCTGATCGCCCCGAACTTGCACGACGAGACGCAGCGCAGGCAGCGGACGCAGTCTGGCGAGTTGGCCTTCTCGTAGATCTTGATCTCGACGGGGCAATCCTTGTGGCACTTGTCGCAGAGGGTGCACTTCTCGTCGTCGACGGCCATCCGGAAGAGGCTCACCCGGTTGAACAATCCCCAGAAGGCGCCGAGCGGGCAGACCGTCCGGCAGAAGGGCCGCTGGCTGAAGATGAACCAGCCGACGAATAACGCGAGCAGTCCGAGCTTCCAGTAATACATGAAGCCGACGAGCGGGCGCAGGTCCGCCTTGATGAGGATGAGGGGGATGCCGGCTTCGAGGGTCCCGGCCGGGCAGATCCACTTGCAGAACCAGGTCTGGCCGTAGCCGAACTGGTCGACGATGAGGAGCGGCAGGGCGACCACCATCGTGACCAGGACGACGTAGCGGAAATAGGTCATGAGGTGCGGGATCTTGAGCTTGGGCGAGGGGATTTTGTAGAAGAGCTCCTGGATGTAGCCGAAGGGGCAGACCCAGCCGCAGGGCATGCGGCCGACGGCGCTGCCGACCGCGGCCATGAAACCGGCGACGTAGAGGCCGAACTTCTTCTCGGCGATGGACAGGTTGAAGCGCAGGCCGCCGAAGAAGGTCTGCATGGCCCCGATGGGACAGGCGCCCATGGCCGAGGGGCAGGAATAGCAATTGAGGGCGGGGACGCAGAGGCCCTTGACCCCGCCCTGGAAGATCTCGCCCTTGAACCAGGACGGGATCCAGGCGTTGAGGCCCAGGGCGAAGACGGCCTGGTACCAGTGCCTGCGGTCGCGGGGCTTTCGCGGGGCGAGGGCTTTCGGCTTCGCGGCCATCGCAGCGCTCACCCGATCCCGATGCAGTCGAGGCAGACGGTGATGGCTTTTTCGAGGACGGTCCTGTATTCGCCGAGAAGAAGGCCGGCGACCATGACGACGAGGGAGACCGCGAGCAGGATCCAGGGAAGCTTGCGCTTCACCGCCCGGCCCCCGCGACGAGCGCCTTGACGGCGGTTTCGAGCTCGGCGACGTGCTCTTCCTTGAAGCCGACGTGCGCGTGGGTGATCGTCCCGGTGGCATCGAAGAGGTAGACGACGGGGATCTCCTGGACGCCGTATTGCTTCTTCATGTCCTTGGCCGTCGCGCAGGAGGCCGCAGGCGAAGCGCCCGAGGGCGGGTCGGCCAGCATGGGGTAGGTGATCTTGAGCTTCGAATAGAACGGCTTGACGACCTTGCCGCCGGCGTCGTCGAGGGCGATGCCGAGGACGACGAGTCCTCCCTCGGCCTGGCCGGCGGCGGCCTTGTAGGTCTCGCTGAGCTTCTGCATGTGCGGCATGGCCTTGCGGCAGGGCACGCACCAGGTCGCCCAAAAATCGACCAGGACGGCGGAGGGGTGGGACTTGACGATCTTCGTCTCGCCGGCGACCGTCTCGGTCACGATAAGGGTCAGCTTGCCCTCCTCCACGGTGACCGTGTAGTCCTTGCCGTCGATGTTCTTGAGGGAGAACGGGATGAGCTTTTCGCCCGGCTTCATGACGGCGAACGAAGGGGCGGAGAGAGCGAGAACGAGTGCGACGGCGCAGGTGAGCTTGACGAGCGTTTTCATGCCTTCCAGTTTAGCGGTCCGGGGGGGTTATTTCAAGGCTGGAAGCGATAGGCCAGGCCCAGGCCGAGGGAAAGCCCGCCGAGCTTGGCTTCGGAGGGTTCTTCGCCCTCGGCGACATCCGCCCGCAACGTGCAGGCCCGGAAGCCGGCGAAGGCGTCGATCCAGAGCGCGCCGGTGAGCCTGGCCATGACGCCGGCCTGGCCGAGGAAACCGAAGCCCCCGTCGTTCACCGAGCCGATCGGATTCTCCTCATGAAAGGAGAAGTAGGCGGCCGCCGCGCCGATATAGGGCCGGACGCTCCTCTGGCCGAACAGGGCCCGCAAGCCCGCGTAAAGGGGGACGATGCGGACTTTGGTCCCCTCATCGGAGATCGTCGTCAATCCGGATTCCGAATAGAATTCAAAACCGGCCCAAGCGTGGAGAGGTCCGGAGAGAGGGATGGAGGTCTCGGCGCCGAAGGTCGGACCGCTCCCGTAAACGTCCTTGAAGACATCGTCGGACGGGAGGAAATAGCCGCCTTTGACCGTCACATAAATCCCGTCGCCCCAGGCCGCGCCGGTGAACAGGGCAATGAGCAGGACCGTCAGTCCCGCTCTCGACAGCTTGTTCATCGCGCCGATTCTATTGCCCCGAATAAGGGTTGTCAATCTCAATGGGGTCGGACCTCAGCTATAAAAATATAATCAATAAGATAGGTCGAAAAATTGGGCCAAAAACGGCTTAAAAAGCCCATTTTGAGGCCCGAAAATGAAAAACTGTTCCAGGAATTCCCGCGGTCAATTCATTTTTAGGGTCAAAAATGCCTGTTATAAGGCTTTAAGCCGCCATAAAATGTGGCTATCTAATTGAATATAAAATAATAGCTGAGGTCCGACCCCATTGGGAACCCATTGAGACTTTATTCACATGGCGTCATGACATAGAATACGGGGGACACGTACCGGAGGTACATGTCCCCGATCGACCCATCGAGCAGCCTGAATCCCTGTCTTTAGACCCGGAGGGAAGAATGAAGAATCTCGCTGTCGCACTCATGCTTGCCGCGGCGGCCGGGCTTCCGGCCGTCCCCGCGGCGGCGGCCGCCGACGTCAGCTTCGTCGCCCCATCCTGGGACGCGCCCCGCTACGAGATCCGCCTGCCGTTCGAAGTCGTCAAGAGCCCGCTCATCATCAAGGAAGTCGTCCTCGACGGAGTCCGCTTCGAGCCTTTCCGCGTCTTTCACGACGGGAAGCCCGCCGACATCGCCAAGCCGCTCGAGAAAGGCGCCTACATGATCGTCCTCGATCACGCCTGGTCGTCGGCCAGGCGCTACGAGTTCAGCGTCGTCAGCCACGGCGCGAACCCGGGCAAGCCCGAAAAGCGCGCTTTTGCAGCCCTCTCCCCTGCCGCCGGCGGCATCCCTCCGGGAGCGGCCGAGGGCTTCCATCGCATCGTCAAGGTCGAGGAGACCGCCGGCCTCGAGCGCATCGACGAGGTCATCGAGATCGTCATCACGGCCTCGAGAGCCTCGCTCCCGGCTTCCGAATTACGGCTCTTCGACGGGGCCAAGGAGGTCGCCTTCGAGGTCCTCGACTTCAGGGGATCGGACCCCGTGGAAAGCGTGGCCAAAACGAATCCACCTTCCGTGACGGCCAAGATCGCCTGCCCAATAAGCCTCGGGCCCAAAGGGAAGAAGCTCCTTCTCCTCCTCAAAGGCAAGTCGCAGGCCACGCCTCCAGGCGGGATCGGGCTCAGCGGAGAGGGCCTCGGCAAGACACTGACCACGCCTCATCTCGTCATCGGCTTCCACCCGAAGAGCGGGCAGATCCTGACCATCGACGCGCCCCCGGCGGGGATCAAGCTCTGGAACAAGGCCGGCGTCATCCATTGGAACCCCGACGTCTTCGTCCCGGGCGTCGCCTGGGACCACTCCTTCGACTGGAACCCGCCGGCGTCCTTCGAGGAGAAGCCCGGCGCCTTCCTCTATCTCAACGCCCGGAAGGGCCCGATGCCGCGCATCAAGGAGGTCGCCCTCGAGGTCCGCTATGCCTTCGACGCCTTCCACCCCTGGTTCGTCGCGGAGACCAGGATGGTCGTCGAGAAGGATATCGGCGCGATCGCGGTCCGCAACGACGAGATGGTCCTCTGGAAGGGGCTCTTCGACAGCTTCATGTACCGGGCCGCGGACGGCGAGGTCGTCGTGGGGCCGCTCACGGAGATTCCCGAGACGCCCAACGGGCTCGCCCACATCGCCCCGCCCGATCTCGCCTGGGTCGGCCTCGTCAACACGCGCGAGAAGTTCGGCTTCTTCAGCCTGCGCCTGGCCGCCGCCGCGTCGAACCTCGGTCTCGGCGGGGATTTCGCGCTCAAGGCCGGAACGTACATCTACGCGCCCTCCGACGGCGACTATGTCTACTGGGTCCGGCCGCTTATCTACACCTGGGCCGATTACGCCACGAACAACCTCTTGAGCCACGTCCCGGCGGGGAGCTTCTTCTACGAAAAGAACGCCTATGTCGCCCTCCGTCTCAACGAGGGGACGCCCCGCGAGCTCGACCGGCTGGCCCACCTGCTCCGCGAGCCGCTGAGGGTCTTCTGATGGAATTCATCGATCTCGGGACGGGAGAGCGGGGCGCCGCCATCTCGGTCCTCTTCCCCGGCTGGACGAAGGGCGAGACCGTCGCCGTCCTCTCGCCTCACGACGACGACGCCGCCCTCGGCGCGGGCTATCTCCTCCGAGCCGTGAAGAAGGCCGGCGGCCGCCCGCTCATCCTGGTCTTCTGCCAAGGCGACGCGGGCTATTCGAGGGCCGAAGAGAAGAAGGCGATCGTCGCCAGGAGACGCCGCGAGGCCCTGGCCGCCTACGGCGCCCTCGGCGTGCCGCCCGGGGACATTCGTTTCTTCGGCCGGCCCGACCTCTCGCTCATGGGGCACGTCGACAGGATCAGGCCCGACGGCCGGAGAGGGGTCGTCGACGAGCTCATCCGCGTCCTCCGGGCGAGCCGGGCCGGCCGGGTCGTCTTCACCAGCCCGCACTACGAGAACTGGGACCACACCGCCGTCTATCACTTGGGCATGTATGTCGCCCCCCAGGCGGGCGATCCCATCCTGGCCGACCTCGGCGCCCCGTCGCCGGTCACGTCTATGCTCGTCTACTCGGTCTGGGGGGATCTCGCCCCCAAGGCCGGGGGCGGATTGACGGCCGACCTGGGCATCCTGGCCGGCGACCGGGACGAACGGGCCGTTCGCAAGGCCTTGGCCGCGTTCGAATCGCAGGCCGCCATCATGGAGAAGACCGTGGCCGCCCGGCGCGACGCCCGCCGGGGCAAAGAAGGTTGGCTCGAGCTCTACGGCCGGGCCGCGGTCCGCACGCCGGTCAATTACCTGGAGTATTTCCGCGAGCTCGACCGTTCGTAATCCCAATGGGGTAATCCCAATGGGGTCGGACCTCAGCAATAAGAATATTTTCAGTCAGATAGGTCCAATAATCGGGTTCAGAATCGCTTAAAAGGGCTAATTTTTAAGACCGGCCCAGGAATGCCAGAAGCTTTTTTCATTTTTATGGCTAAAAATGCCGGTTTTAAGGCCTTAAGACACCAAATAATGCGGCTATCTAATTGAATATAAACGAGTGGCTGAGGTCCGACCCCATTAGGACCTAACGGACGACGAGCGAGATCGGGGTGATGACCGTCAATCCGCCGGAGATCCCCTGGACCTGGATCGTGTAGGTCCCGGCCGGGGTCCCCTGGTTCTGGGGCTCGTTCGTCCCGCCCGCGCCGCAGCCGGCGAGCCCGATCGCGAGGAGGACCAGGGCCGCGGCGGCCAGCCGGCGCCGGGCCGGGGCGCGGACCGGGGTCCTCCGGGAGAAGACCCAGGCGCCGAAGGCCGCCAGGAGAAGGACCAGGCCCAGGGCCGGCGGGACCAGACCGGCCGGCCCGACAGCGGCCGCGCCGAGAGCGGCCGGCCGGGCGGTCGTCCTCAGCGTCAGGGTCGTCGTCGCGGCGGAGGCGCCCGGCGTCACGGTCGCCGGCGCGAAGGACGCCGTGCAGCCGCGCGGCAGCCCCAGGCAGCTGAACGCCACCGCGGCCGTGAAGGAGCCGTGCCGCGGCGCCACCTCGACGGCGCTCGACGCCGACCCGCCCGCGTCGACGCTCAGGTCGGGGCTGGCCGCGGTCAGCGTGAAGTCGGCGACCGGGAAAGCGATGACCTGCGAGATCCCTCCGCCCGGGGCCGGATTGAAGATGACCGCTTCGAAGGAGCCGGCCGTCGAGAGGTTCTGCGCCATCACCGTGCCTCGGACCTCGGTCGAGCCGACATGCTCCGTCGGGAGGTCGATGCCGTTCCAGCGGACGATCGTGTTGGAGACGAAGTTCGTTCCGCGACAGACCAGGGTGAAGCCGGAGCCGCCCGCGTTCGCTCCGGTCGGGCTGATCGAGGTCAGGGTCGGCGACGGGTTGTTGATGGGGAATTGGACGGAGTTGCTCAGGAGGCTGCCGGGGTTCCGGACGACGACCGCGACGGTCCTGCCCACCGCGAGGTCGGCCGCGCCGATCTGCGCGTCCAGGCGTGAGCTCGAGACGAACGTCGTCGGGCGGTCGCTCCCGTCCCAGGTCACCACGGCCCCGCTTTCGAAAAAGGCCCCGTTCACGACGAGGACAAGGTCCGCGCCGCCCGCGGCGGCGTTCGCGGGGGCCAGGGACGTGATCCGGTGGCCGAAGACGGACGGGGCGTTCATGTCGCCGGCGAGGGGCGCCCGGGCGGATTCGCCGCGGCCGTCCTCGAAGGCGCAGTAAAAGCTGTGCTCGCCCGAGGGAAGCGCGGTCGCGTACCTGTACCATCCGTTGGCCGCCTGCCCGGAGAACAAGGTCATGGCGTGAGGCACGCCGTCGACGATGACGTCCTTCACCGCCGGCGCGTCCCCGTCGGGGTCGACGTACCGGACGGAGAACGTGTAAGTGTCCGCGACCCCGCCGCTCGTGGGGCTGACTTCGGGCGACTGGAGCTGGGGCGGATCGTTGAAGGCGGATCCGAGGTAGGTGTAATCGACGTACGCATACGCCTGCTGGGCGTCGATCGTCTGGGGGACGTTCGACGACGCGGCCTCCGTGTCCGGGTCGGTCGACCGGTCGACGATCTTGAACGCGCTGAGCGTCGCCGCGTCCCCGCTCGTAATGTCGTAGACCCCCAGGTAATAGCGCTGGGGACCGGCGCCGGCCGCCAGGATGTCCGTGAGGTCCAGGGCGAACGTCGCCGCAACCGCCGTCGACGAGCCGTCGAAAGCGTAAGCTCCGCCGTCGCCTGTCAGGGCCTCGGGGGCCCAGGTGGTCGACGGCGTCGTCGCCGTCGTGCTCGAGCGGCCGAGGGAAAGCCTGAGCTGGTTCCTCTTGGCGTGGTTGATGGTGAACTCGCCGATCATCAGGGGCGAATAGCCGTTCCTCGCCGTCAGCACGAAGACCATGTCGCTCTGGAAGGCCGCGACACGCCCGTTCGAGGGCCCTCCGGCGACGGCCGACGGATCCCTGAGGGCGTCATAGGCCAGCCAGGTGAAGCCGGCCTCGCGCCACCCGGTGCCCCAGGAGTTCGCGATCCGGAAGGCGCCCTTCTCGCCGAAGTCGACGACGCCGTTCGCGTTGATGTCCGTCCAGATGGCGTCGTTGTATCCGACGATGGTCATCGCGTGACCGCCCTGGGTGCCGTTGAGCCAATAGGCGATGGCCTTTCCCGCCGCGGCGTCGTCGTCGGAGGTCGAGGCGTCGTCCTGGACGGTCCCGAAGACCCAGGAGGTGATGTAGGTCCCGAAGACGACGACGTATCCGTCGGTCAGGAGCTCCTTGACCAGATCGAGCCCGATGTCCGTGTCGACGTCATAGACGTACTGGATGGCCTTCGTCCGGACGCCGAGGGCGTTCTTCCAGGCGCCGGGATCCAGGCACCAGCCGAGAAAGCTCGAATCATAGGGGAATTCGGCCCAGGTCGCGGCCCCGTGCTTCTCGAGGAGGGCGTAGCTCCCGGTGAAGCTCGAGCCGTTATCGGACCCGCCGTTGACCATGTTGTAAGCCCATTTCGGCGAATACTTGTTCGTGTTGTCGGAGCTGCTCCGGATGTCCAGGTTGCGCTGGAAGGCCGTCATATACGAGAGCTGCGTGTAGGTCGTGGCGAAGGCGACGCACGCGCCGATGCTGCCCTGGCTCCGGATCGGCGGGAAGTAGCGCAGGAGGCTGTTATCGACGCTGACGGGCAGATCGCCGGCCAGGAGTTCGTTCGGGGCGGCAGCCAGAACGGCCGCGCCGGGAACGTCCAGGAAGCCTCTGGTCTCGGACCCGACGGGCTCGACGAGCTGGGGGTCGAGCGCGGGTTTCCCTTTCCGGGCCCGGACCTCGTTGACGCGCTCGAAGCCGAGCGGGTTGAGGCCGACGCGGGTGATGCGCGGCCAGGTCGAGACGATCAGCTCGATCTCCCGGGCGTCGAGCGGGATGAGGCCGGTCGCCTGCGGGGCGCCGGCTTCCCTCTCCTGGGCCGCGGGCCCTCCGACGAGGAACAATCCGCACAAGGCCAGAAGCGTCGTCCGAACGATGATCTTGCGCATGTGTCCCCTGCTTCTCCTATTTAGTCTATTAAGACGGACCCAGTGTGAAATGTCAAGGAAAACGGGGACAGCGGCCCGCTTATCCGGTTTGACAGCCGCGCCAACGCTCCCATAGAATCGGGGCAAGCGAGGTCGAGAATGCCCCCATACGCGATCGGCATCGATTCCGGGACCCAGGGGACGAAAGCGCTGGTCGTTGACGTCGATTCCGGCCGGGTCCTTGGCCGGGGAAGGTCGCCTCATGGCCTGATCAAAGGATTGGGGCCCGGCGCGAGCGAGCAGGACCCGGTCGTGTGGGTCCGGGCCACTGAACGGGCCGTGGCGGCCGCGCTGAAGGAGGCCCGGATCCAGTCCGGAAAGGTCGTCGCGATGGGGGTCTCCGGCCAGCAGCACGGCTTCGTCCCGCTCGACGCCAAGGACCGGGTCATCCGGCCGGCCAAGCTCTGGAACGACACCTCGACGATCTCCGAGACGGAGGAGATCGTGGCCGCGCTCGGCGGGAAGCGCAAGGCGATCGAGCGTCTCGGCCTCAGCCCGGCCGTGGGCTTCACCGCGTCGAAGATCCTCTGGCTCAAGAAGCACGAGCCCGGGAACTTCGACAGGCTCGCGACCGTGCTCCTGCCGCACAACTACCTGAACCACTGGCTGACGGGCCGGGCCCACATGGAATACGGCGACGCCTCGGGCACGGGTCTCATGGACATCCGCCGGCTCCGCTGGGACGGCGAGGCCGTGGCCGCCGTGGACCCGGACCTTGGCCGCAGGCTCCCGGCGCTCAGCCACCCGCGTGAGCCCGTGGGTGAGATGCAGAAAGAGGTGGCAGCCCGTTTCGGGTTCGGCCGCGTCCTCGTCGCAAGCGGCGGCGGCGACAACATGATGGGCGCGATCGGCAGCGGCAACGTCAGGGCCGGGGTGTGCACGCTCAGCCTGGGCACGTCGGGGACGATCTACGCCTTCTTCGACCGGCCCTTCGTCGATCCCGAGGGCGAGATCGCCGCCTTCTGCGACAGCACGGGCGGGTGGCTGCCGCTGCTCTGCACGATGAACGTGACCAACACGACGGAGATCGCCAAGTCGCTCCTCGGGCTGGACAACGCCAAGCTCGAGCGGCTGGCCCGCAGGGCCCCGGCCGGCGCGGGCGGGCTCGTGTTCCTGCCCTTCGTCGACGGGGAGCGGGTGCCGGTCCTCCCCTTCTCGAGCGCCGTCCTCTTCGGCCTCGACCGGGGGACGTTCGACGCCGCGCACATCGTCCGCGCGATCATGGAGGGCACGGTCCTCAACCTGGGCTATGGCTTCGCCAGGATGAGGGAGCTCGGCCTGAAGCCGGGCGAGATCCGGGCGACCGGCGGCGGCGCGAAGAGCCGGCTCTGGCTCCAGATCGTGGCCGACGTCTTCGGGACGCCGGTCGTGACCTTGAAGGAGGCCGAGGCCGCGGCCTACGGGGCGGCGCTCCAGGCGGTTTGGAACTGGCGGCTGGCCGGGGGCGAAAAGGTCGCCGTCACGGAGATCGCCGACCGGTGGGTCGCCAAGGACAAGCTGGCCGCGGTGCCGGACCCGGGCAACACGGGGCTCTACGCGGACCTGCAGGGGCGTTTCAACGACCTGTGGCGGCGGCTCGTGCCGGACTTCGAAGCGCGACGGTCGGCGTGAGCGGGATCTGAAGTCTCAGGCGTTTTTATGAATGGCCGAGTTCGCGGGCGGTTTCGTACATGGCCAGGACGTTCTCGACCGGCGTGATGGCCTGGATGTTGTGGCAGGGCGCCAGGATGTAGCCGCCGCCCGCTCCCAGGATGCGCAGGTTGTCCTCGACCTCGCGGCGGACCTCCTCCACCGTCCCGAAGGGCAGCGTGAACTGGTTGTCCATGCCGCCGTGGAGGACGAGATGGGGCCCGAATTCGCCCTTGAGCCGCTCCCGCTCCATGCCCGGGCAACGCCACTGGAGCGGATTGAGGAGATCGATCCCGAGGGCGATCAAGTCGGGGATGATGCGCCAGCAGCTGCCGTCGTTGTGGTGGAAGGCGTGGGCGCCGGACTGGTGGGCCAGATCGATCATCCGCTTCATGCCGGGGAGAAGATACTCGCGGATGTGACGGACCGAGATCATCAGGTCCGCCTGCCCGCCCATGTCCTCGGCGATGTAGGAGATATCGACCCGGCCCGGCACGGCCTCGTAGATCCGGACGGCGCACTCGTAGGCCAGGTCGAAGAGCTGGCCCAGGCAATAGTGGACGATCTCGGGGTTCTCGACGAGATCGACGAAGGCCTGCTCCATGCCCCGCAGCTCTTTGTAGATGAGGAAAGGCTCGGAGCCGCCGCCGCGGATGGGATGGCCGGCGGCGCGCCGGGCCTGGGCCGGGATGCCGCGGAAATCCCACCAGTCGGCCGTGGGCCAGACATAGCCCTTTTCGATCTCCGCGACGGTCTTGAAACCGGCCAGAGGGAAATGGACGCACTCGCGGTAGGCGCCCGGGCCGTAATCGACGCTCCGGAAACGGCGGCCGAACTCGTCCTGCATCCGGGGCAGGCGCGGGCCGGCGTACTCCGGAACGAGCCGGACCTCGTAGTCGACGTGGAGCCGGTCGAGCATCTGGCGCCGGGTGCGGCAGCCGAGGTGCTTCATCAGCTTGCGGTCGAACTCCGGGGTGGCCCAGTAGTCGGTCGGGACGCGATCGGGCTTCCGGCGGGCGAAGAGGGCCAGCCAGCGCTCGCGAGAGGTCATGGCATCCGGGCGCATCTCAGTGCTTGTGCAGGTCCTTGTGCATGAGCTTCCGGATCTCGTGGAGACGGTCGTGGGCCGGCAGGCCGGCCAGCCGCCGGTTCATGAGCTCGTCGTCCTCGGCCTCGAGCATCCGGGCCACATAGTCGATGACGCTCGGCGGGAAGACCCCGCCCCGCTCGTAGAGGCCTCGCTTCTCGAGGAGGACCCGGGCCGACTCGACGCAGCTCGGCGGCAGGAGGGGCAGGCGCTGCAGGAGCTCCTTGTCGGCGAAGATGTTGCCCTTGACGTAGAGCTGGTCGGCCAGGTCGAGCGGCCGCGTGTCCTTGAACAGGGACTCGTCGCCGTCGAAGGCCCAGCCGGCGGCCATGGCGATCCCGGCCAGGGTCAGGTGGATGATGGCGCTGCCGTCCGGGCTGCGGATCTCCACGGTCTGGCGGCCGCCTCCCTCGTCGACGAAATCGGCCGTCTCGGCGGGATTGACGCGCCGGGCCAGCCCCGAGGCGCCCGTCCAGCCGAGCGGGACGCGGATGAGGGCGCTGCGGTTGAGGTCGCTCCAGCAGATCCGCGTCGGCGCCTCCTGGTTGGGGACGAGGCGCAGATAGGCCGACGAGACCGTGTTGCCGAAGGCGGTCAGGGAATCGGCGTACTCGCACAGGCCCCCGATGAGCTTGCGGGCTTCGACGGAGAGGGCGCCGTCCGGGCCGCGCATGATGTTCCGACCGTCCTTCGCCAGCTCGATGTGGAAGTGAAGGCCGCTGCCGGCGATGCCCTCCTCCAGCTTGGGCGTGAAGGTGGCGATGGCGCCGTGCCGGAAGGCCGTGTTGCGGATGATCCAGCGGCCCAGGACGAGGGCGTCGGCCGCCTCCTCGATGGGCCGGGTCGCGAACTCGATCTCGAGCTGCTCGGCCAGGCGCCCCTCGATCTCGGCGAGGTCGCTCCTGACGGCGTCGATGACGCCGTTCTCGCAGTGGGCGTACTTGACCGCCCCGGTCACGCGGGAGATGTGGCGGACCATCTCATGGAGGATGGGGCCGCTCTTGCTGAAGGGGGCTGAGCCGTGGTAGCCGCGGCCGCCCTCGACCGGGTAGGAGCGGTCGGCGGGTGTCGTGAGCAGGAAGAACTCGAGCTCGCCCATGGCCTTGAGCTCGAGGCCGGAAACCTTGCGGAACAGGGCCGCGGCCCGGGACAGGATGCCGTCGTAGGTGAAGGAAGCGGGCGTGCCGTCCTGGGCCAGATAGCGGCAGACGAAGTCGAGGCTGCCCTCGTCGAACGGGTTGAGAAAGGCGGAGCGGTAGAGGGGGACGATGTAGAGGTCCGAGAGGGCCATGTCGACCATGCCCTTGAAGAGGGAGGATCCGTCGGCACGCTCGCCCTCGGCCAGCGCGGCTTCGACGTGACGGCGGTCGGTCACCGGGATGGTCATCTCCTTGAGCTTGCCGTCGATCGCCAGGTAGTGGAAGGTGACCCGCTCGATCCCTTCCGAGTCGATGACCTTCATCAGGTCGGCCCGGGTGAAGTCCGGGGCGGACTTGTCGAGAAGGACGGACAAGGGATTCGAAAGGGCGTAGCGGGGGGTCTTCATCGCCATCGCGTCAATCTCCTTATCGGTGATCGTCCCGTGAGGGGAAGGTGTCTATTCTAGCAAAAGAAGGGGTCAAACCTTAAATCCTAAAAAAGGGGAACCGGGTCGCTATCAGGGGTTGCCCCTTAATAAAGCAAATAGGGACGGCGGAGGGCGGCGAAAGCCTCGAGCCCCGGCTGGATATTGGCCAGGATGGTCGCCACGTCCGTCCCTTCCTCGAGCCCCTTGCGGACCGAGGCCGTGCCCATGACCTTGTCGAAGTAGGTGGGGTGGAAAGCGAACTTGTCGGGGTACATCTCCCGCACGGTCCTGACGATGTTGAGGACGGTCGCGACGGAGCGGAAGGCCGCCCGGTCGGTCACATGGACTTGGCAGCCGCCGCAGAGCTCGCCCTGGAACTTGGAGAACGACGGCGTGAACCAGGCCTCGCGGAACCGGACCCCGGGCAGGGCCAGCGCGTTCAGCCGCGCGGCCAGCTCGCTGCCGTCGATCCAGGGCGCGCCGAACAGCTCGAACGGCTTCGTCGTGCCCCGGCCCTCGGACATGTTCGTGCCCTCGATCGCCACCAGTCCGGGGTAGACGACGGCCGTGTCGAACGTCGGCATGTTCGGCGACGGGATGACCCACGGGAGCCCGGTCTCGTCGAACCACAACGTCCGGGCCCAGCCCTCCATGGGCACGACCGTGAGCTTGGCCGCGCGGGCCAGGAACTTGTCGTTGAACAGCTTGGCCAGCTCGCCGGCCGTCATGCCGTGCCGCAGGGGGATCGGGAAGAGCCCGATGAAGGAGCTGAGCTCGGGATACTCGAGGATGGCCCCTTCCATGTCGACGCCGTTGACCGGCGCGGGCCGGTCGAGGACGATGAAGTCGATGCCGGCCTCGGCCGCGGCCTGCATGGCGTAGGCCATCGTGGCGACGTAGGTGTAGACGCGCGTCCCGACGTCCTGGATGTCGAAGATCATGACGTCGACGCCCTTGACCATGGCCGCCTCCGGGACCTTGCCCGTCTCCTGGGTGTCGAACGAGCGCATGTATTCGTCGATGTTCTTGAGCATGCCCGGGTCGGGTTTTTGCGACTGCCCGTAGAGGCTGAAGACCGGGAGCTTGAAGGCCTCGTCGTAATAGAACGGCACATATTCGCCGGCCTGGGCGTTGCCTCGGACGCCGTGCTCGGGGCTGTAGAGGGCGACGAGATCGATCGCCGGGTTCGAGCGGAAGAGCTCGATGGTCGAGCGGAGGTCCGCTCCCGTCCCGGTCGGATTCGTGATCAGGCCGACCCGCTTGCCCTTGACGAGATCGAGGTGCTTGGCGAGGAAGACCTCGACCCCGGGCTTGACCCGGCCCGCGGCTTCCGGGGCCGGCGCGGCCGGCGGCTTCTCCGGCCCGGCGCACCCGGCGATGAACAGACCCAGCCCCAGGGCCAGGCCGAGCACCGGAAGGACGGCAGACGCCCTCCTCCCCGTCCCGATCGTCAGGAGAACCGGTCGTGCGTTCATGCTCGTGTCCTTTCGCGCCGCGTCATTCCCGCCCGCTCAGGATAACAAGACCGGCGCGGCCGAGTCAAACCGCGAAAGGACGGCTCTTGATTCCCCCAGAGGAAAAGATTATAAATGAGGAGAAGCGATGGCTATCCGCAGACAAAACCGTTGGGGGGAGCGTTTCATATTGGGGGCCCTGGCCCTCGCTCTTCTGGCCTGTCTCGCCCCCGCCGCCGAGATCCCTTACGAATGGACGGGCGTCGACCGTGTCGTGGCCATCGCCGACATCCACGGCGACTACGAGCGGTTCGTCTACATCCTCGCCCACCCCACGGTGGGGCTCATCGACAACGAGCTCCACTGGATCGGCGGCAAGGCCCATCTCGTCCAGCTCGGCGATGTCGTGGACCGGGGTCCCTACCCCCGCCGGATCTTCGAGATGCTCATGCGCCTCGAAAAGGAGGCCGCGGACGCGGGGGGTATGGTCCATATGCTCCTCGGGAACCACGAGGAGATGAACATCACCGGCATCGCCCTGGACTACCCGGGCTACATCAGCCCCGAGCAGTTCGTGTCCTTTCTGCCCGAGGATTACCGGAGGGAGAAGGAGCTCGAGTACCTCAAGTCGCTCCCGGCCAAGGACAGGACGAAGGCCGAAGTCGAAGGCCTGGACATCTTCGTCGACCTCGGGCTGCGCGATTTCTGGCAAAAGGTCATCGACGCCAAGGATCCCGACGCCCGGCGGGCCTACGTCCTGGGCTTCAACGAGGCCGTGGGCGACTGGCTCATCCAGAAGAACACGATCATCAAGATCAACGGGGTCATCTACGTCCACGGAGGCATCAGCGAGGCCCTCTCCCGGTGGCCGCTGCGCGAGATCAACACGGTCATACGCACCGAGCTCGAGTACTTCCAGGGCATCATGCGCGACCCGCACCGGACGGCCCGGGCCTTCAAGCCGCGGCTCGTCTACGATCCCGAAAGCCCTCTCTGGTTCCGCGGCCTGGCCGAGGGCGGCAAGGCGACCCAGGCCGACGTCGACAGGATCCTGGCCAATCTGGGCGCCAAGGCCGTGGTCATCGGACACAACTTCTTCAGCTACCGGGGCGGCCGGAGCCAGGTCATCTCGAAAGAGCTCGTGGCCCGCTTCGAGGACAAGGTCTGGGTCATGGATACGGGCATCGCCAAGGGGAGTTACGGCGGCGTCCCCTCGGCCCTCATCTACAAGAACGGCGAATTCGAGCTCTGGGGCGAGAGCGAGGAGGTCGCGGCCCAGAGCGGCATCAAGCCGCCCCCGCTCAAGCCGCTGACGCGCCGGGAGATGGAAACGTTCCTCCGCACGGCCGCGATCACCGGCCGCGGCCCCGGGCCCGGCGGGCGGACCGACGCCTGGCGGTTGACCATGACCTCCGGGGAGGTCGTCATCGAGGCCCTCTTCAAGTATGTCGACCGGCGGCGCCCCGAGCCGCTCGCCGACAGCTACCGCTACGAGCTCGCCGCCTACGCCCTCAACAAGTATCTCGACGTCGACTTCGTCCCGCCGATCATCGAGCGGACCGTCGAGGGGATCCCGGGAGCGGTCCAGGTCTTCGTCCCCAACACCATGTCGGAGGCGGAGCGCAAGGTCAAGAGGATCGAGCCGCCCGACCTCAGGGAATTCGACCGGGCCATGGCCGACCTCCTGGTCTTCCAGAATCTCGCCTACGACGACTGCCACAACGACCAGGACACCCTGATCAGTCTGGACACGGGGAAGATCTACCGGGTCGATTTTTCCGAGGCCTTCGCCCCGGAGAAGGGTCTCCCCGCCCGCTGCCCCATCCTCCGGTGTTCGCGCCTCCTCTACCGCAAGCTCAACGGGTGGGACGACAAGACCGTCGCCGACTACGTGGGCCGCTTCCTCAACCCGCAGGAGACCGCCGCGCTCAACGCGCGCCGGCAAGCGATCATCCGGGTGATCAAGATGTCGGGGGAGCGGAACGTCCTGTTCTGACGAGAGACGAGGCGAGAAAGAGGCAGGTGATGCCCAGGCCATCGAGCGAAGCGGCCGCCACCTCCGGCGCGGCGCGCTACAACTTGGGCTACAGGTTCCTGCGGCTGTTCGCCGACATCCGGCCCGGAGAGGCGTCCAAGGCCATGCTGCTGGCCCTGAACATCTTCCTCCTCCTCCTGGCCTATTACATCCTCAAGCCCCTGCGCGAGTCGCTGCTCCTCGTCGACAAGAACTCCCCCGTCATCAAGAGCATGCTCGGCGGCGCCCAGGCCGTCCTGTTCGTCTTCGTCATCAAGGGCTTCAGCCGCCTGGCGTCCAAGGTCCCCCGCCACAGCCTGATCACCTGGACGACGTCGTTCTTCATCTCCAACCTCGTCGTGTTCTATGTCCTCCACACGGGCGGCATGGCCGTCAAGCCGATGGGCATCCTGTTCTTCATCTGGGTCGGGATCTTCAACTATTTCGTCATCGCCCAGTTCTGGGGCTTTGCCAACGACCTCTATTCCGACGAGGTCGGCAAGCGGACCTTCCCCCTCGTCGCCCTCGGCGCGACCCTGGGGGGCCTCATCGCCACCCTCCCGTTCATGAAGAGGCTTCGGGACATCCTCGGAGGCAATTGGGAATTCAAGCTCATGCTCATCGCGGGCATCGCGCTCGTTCTCTGCATCGTCCTGGCCCGCCTCATCCACCGCCGCGACGTCCGGACGACCCGCCTGGACCGGGAGAAAGGCGTGGCCGGCGCCGAGGAGAAGGCCAAGGTCCAGGAGCAGCCGCTCAAGGCCAGCGGCGGCTTCAAGCTCGTCTTCAAGAGCCGCTATCTCTTCCTCATCGCGCTCATGATCGGTCTCTACAATTTCGTCAACGCGACCGGGGAGTTCATCATGTCCACGGTCACGGTCGATCATTCGATCGAGACCATGACCCCCGCGGCGGCCGCGCCGGCGGCCGGACAGGGCGAGACGGGCGCCCTGCCCGCGGCTTCGCCCGCCCTGCCCCGGCAAACCGAGAGCAAGGCCATCCACAACGCCTTCATGGATTATCAGTTCCTGACCAATCTGATCGCCCTCGTCATCCAGCTCCTCCTCGTCTCGAGGATCTTCAAATGGGTCGGGGTCGGGGGGGCGCTCCTCTTCCTGCCGATCCTGGCCATCGGCGGCTACGCGCTCATCTCGTTCGGGGCGACCGTCGTCCTCGTCCGCTGGGTCAAGGCCCTGGAGAACGGAACGGACTACTCGCTCCAGAACACGACCAAGGCCGCGCTGTTCCTGGTCACCAAGCGCGAGGAAAAATACAAGGCCAAGGCGGCCATCGACACGTTCTTCGTCCGGGGCGGGGACACGCTCTCGGCCCTGGCCGTGTTCGTCGGGACGCAGCTCCTGGGGCTCCGGATCGAGCGCTACGCGCTCCTCAATGTCGCCGCGGTCGCCCTCCTTCTCGTCATCTGCTTCAAGATCATCGCCGCCTACAAGAGGAGAAAGGCGCGGACGGACGCGGCGGCCGTCCCCGCCCCGGCGCCTTGAAATGGCCGGGACGAAGGTCTATGATTCGGCTAGGCATTTGTTCTTTGGGGAGGTACCCATGAAACGCATCGCCGTGCTCTTGGCCTTGGGCTTGGCGGCGGCCGCACCGCCCGCCGGGCTGGCCCAGTATCTGCCCGAAGAGATCGCCCTGAGGCCCGCCCAGGAGGAGTTCCTCCGGACGGCCGAGATCGTCCGCTTCGAGGAGATCGGCGAGGGCGTGACCAAGCCCACCAAGCTCTTCCTCCGGAAGGACGGGGTCGAACGCCCGGCCGCCTGGAAGAACCCGAAGGGCCTGCAGGGCGGGTTCCTCGAGGGCTGGCAGTATGAGATCGCCGCCTATCGCCTCGACAAGCTCATCGGCCTGAACATGATCCCCCCGGCCGTCGAGCGCGAATTCCGGGGCAAGCGGGGGGCTCTCGTCCTCTGGGCCGAGAACAAGTACAGCCTGCTCAAGGTCGTCGAGCAGGGCATCAAGATCCCCGAAGAGGCCCTGGACCGGACCGACAAGATGAAGTACCTGGCCCGGGCCTGGGACAGCCTCATCGCCAACGAGGACCGGACCCAGCAGAACATCCTCTACACGGAAGACTGGCGGACGATCCTCTTCGACCATTCCCGGGCCTTCCGCTGCGGCGGCGAGTTCTCCGAGAAGCTGATGTTCGGCCGCGACGGCATCAAGATGTCCGAGCAGGGAACCCCGTTCCTCTTCCGCCGCCTGCCGCGCTGGTTCGTCGAGAAGATCAGGACCCTGACCGTCGAGAACGTCCGTGAGGCCGTCGGAACGACCCTCACCGACCGGGAGGTCAAGGCCATCATCGTCCGCCGCGACATCCTGCTCAAGGAGATCGGCCGGATGATCGAGGAGCAGGGCGAAGAGGCGGTGCTCTATTGAAAGCCAAGATGAGCGCGGCCCTGACGCTCCTCGCCGTTCTCCTGCCGCTCGGCGCCCTCCTTTGGGCCTGCGTCGACGCCGGCGGCCCCGCGGCCGAAGGCCCGGACGGACCGCCTCGGCTGCAGTTCCTCTCGGAGGAGGTGGCCCAGCGGGCCCAGTGGGAGGAGTTCCTGTCCAAGGCCGAGGTCGTCGAAAAGGAGAGCACGCAGATGAAGGGGTCCGAGGCCGTGACCTCGCCCTGGGTCCTGATGCTCGAGCTCGGCGGGGTCAAGCACAAGGCCCTCTGGAAGAACGCGGAGGGCCGCATGGGCGGGTACTGGGAGGGTTGGGCCTATGAGGTCGCCGCCTACCGCCTCGACAAGCACCTCGGGCTGGGCATGGTCCCCCCCACCGTCGAACGGCGCTTCCGCGGCGACCGGGGATCCTGCCAGTATTGGATCGAAGACACGATGTCGATCAAGGACAAGGAGGCCAAGCGGATCAAGACGCCTCCGGCCAAGGTCCTGGGCTGGAACCGGGCGACCTACATGCAGCGGTTCTTCGACAACCTCATCGCCAACGAGGACCGGCACTCGAACCAGGTCTTGATCACGAAGGACTGGCGGATGATCCTCATCGACCACTCCCGGTCCTTCCGGACGGCGGGCAGGTTCGTCCGCAGCCTCATCTTCTCGCCCAAGAACCCCGCGGGACCGATGCTCATGAGCGAGCTGCCGCGCTCGCTCGTCGAGAAGCTCCGGGCGCTCGACGAGGCCGCGGTCAGGTCCGCGGCCGGCGAGTATCTCACCGATGAGGAGATCCGCGCCGTCCTCGTCCGGCGGGAGCTCATCCTGGCGGAGATCGACCGGCTGGTGAAGGTCAACGGGGAGGACAAGGTCCTCTACGATTAAATAGCTTTGCGGACGGTCAGGACGTTCTGCCCGCCGATCCGCCGGTAGGTCAGTCCGTCCATCAGGGTCTTGAAGAAATAGACGCCCAGGCCGCCGGGGATGCCGCGGCGCAGCTTGACCATCAGGTCGGGGTTCTTTTTCCGGACCGGATTGAACGGGATGCCCTTGTCCCGGACCTCGATGAAGAGCGACTCCCCGTCCTGCCAGATCCGCACGGCCATGTCGCCCCGCCGGCCCCGGGGATAGGCGTAGCGGACGATGTTGACGCAGATCTCGTGGAGGGCCAGCTCGATCTTGAGCCGGTCCTGCTCGTCGAAGGGCAGGCCGGCGATGGCGTCCCGAAGGAAGTCCCGGATGCGGTCGATCTCCTTGAGCCGGGCCGGGACGCGGATCTCCTTGACGTCCGGCTCGCTCACGCTGGTCCCCTGTCCCCCGCCCTCAAGGATTCCGCTTGACGATAACGAGGGTCATGTCGTCGCCCGCCTCGGAGCAGCCGCTGAAGGCAAGGACGTCCTCGAAGATCTCGTCCATGATGGTCCGGGCCGGCAGATCGCGGAGCTCCCGGACCTTGTCCCCCAGGCGCCCTTCGCCGTACTCCTCGCTCTCGTCCCGGCGGCTCTCGACGATCCCGTCGGTGTAGAAGCAGAGGATGTCTCCGGGGCGGAGGGCGACGGTCCGCTGGCCGTAAGACTGGTCAGGGAACATTCCCAGGCAGAGCCCCGTGCTCTCGAGGACTTGGACCTGGCCCTGGGCCTCGACGAGCAGGGGCGGATTGTGACCGGCGTTGACGAAGGCCACCTCGTCTTTGGTCCGGTCGATGATGGCCAGGAAGAACGAGATGAAGAGGTGGCTGTCCGAGCTGGCATAGACGAAGTCGTTGAGCTTGGCCGCGAGCTCGCCGAGATCGACGGTTCCCGGGAACTTCTCGTGCAGGGCCCCGCGCAGCGAGGCCATGAGCAGGGAGGCGCTGACCCCGACGCCCGAGACGTCGGCGACGACGACGGCCAGCCGGTGCTTGTCGATGAGGATGTAATCGTAGTAGTCCCCGCCGACGCGCCGGCAGGCCCGGGCGCTGCCGCTGATCTCGTAGGGCGCGAAATCCGGTTCGGCGCGGGGCAAGAAGTTCTTCTGGATCTGGACGGCCAGGGACAGCTCGCGCTCGTACTGGAGGGCCTTGATGGACTCGTCGATGAGCCGGGCGTTCTCGATCTTCACGGCGGCCAGGTTGGCCAGGAGCGTCAGGAGCCGGAGGTCGTCCTCGGTGAACTGCTCGAGGAGCGAGGCCCGGTCGCAGTAGATGAGGCCGATGATATCCTGGTTGTTCCAGAGCGGGACGCACATGGCCGAGTGGATCTGGGCCTGGACGACGCTCGCCTGGGCCCGGAGACCCTCCTCGGCTTGGATGTCGGAGATGAGGATGGCCGAGTTCCGCTCCAGGGCCTCGCGGACGATCGTCTGGCTGACGAAGATGCTCTGGGTCCGCAGGGCCGCGTTCTGGACGCGGACGACCTTGGGCTCGAGGGCCTGGGTGGACTCGTTCTTGATCATCAGGACGCCCCGGTCCATGGGCAGGTTCTGGATGAGCACGTCCATGATGTGGTCGAGGAGCTTCTCCAGCGGCATATGGTAGATGAGGGCCTGGCTGACCGCCCCCATGACCGCCATGATCTTCTGGTCCTGCTGCAGCCGCTCCATGTCGACCCCGCCCGCGGGGGTCTTCATGATGCCCGTGGCCGGGGGCTTCTTGAGGATGTCCTTGACCTGGATGATCGTGTTGGAGCTGTGGGTGAAGGTGGTCCCCTCGACAGTCTCGACGGACGGCTGGAAATCCTTGTCGAAATAGAACCGCGTCGAGCCGATGAGGATCTCGTCGCCGCGGGCCAGGTCGATCTCGCCGCTGACCCGGCGGCCGTTGACGAAGGTGCCGTTCTTGCTGCCCTGGTCGACCAGGGCGTACCCCCCCTCGGTCGGGACGATGACGGCATGGCAGCCCGAGCTGAACTGGTCGGACAGGACGATGTCGTTCGCGGACGCCCGGCCGATCTGCACCCGGTCCCGGCCGAGCGGATAGGTCGAAGGTTCGCCCGATTTCGGGTAGATATACAGGATAGCCATGGGCGATTCCTCCGCCTTCATTCTAAATGAGGTGAAGGGTCATTTCAACCTCAGGGCCTTCTTCAGCCGGAGGACCCGTTCGGCGTCCGGCAGGTCCTCGATGAGAGGGAAGAGAAGCTCTTTGTCCTCCCTCTCGAGGAGGTTATCGAGGTGCTCGAGGGCGTAGTCGACCGATTTGGACGTCCCCTGGAGGATGTGCTGGTAATCGTTGATGATGTCCTCCCGGGGATAGAGGAGCGTGAGCAGGTCGAAAACGCGGCGAAGGCGGATGATGAGCGCCGCCCGGGCCTCCTCCGGCGGGCCGGGCGGATCGAGGACGACATCGCAGGCCTTCCGGATCAGGATGCGGAGCTCGGGCCGGAGGTCGCGCTCGCGGAACCGGAC
>Ga0209706_10000070_pt1 | contig 47518 bp, 51 predicted proteins | sample PPLLaktember2015_6_FD_187263 | JGI IMG/M metagenome (GOLD analysis project Ga0209706, IMG submission 187263) | Freshwater sediment microbial communities from Prairie Pothole Lake near Jamestown, North Dakota, USA - PPLs Lake P8 Core (1) Depth... | ecosystem: Environmental > Aquatic > Freshwater...
TGCAGGTCGAACGGCACGCCGACCACCACCGGCCGGCGCTCGCGGCGCGCCTGCAGGAAGGCGTCGCGTATCGCCACGGGCATGCGCTCGGGCATGTGCAGGCGGTGATAGGCGGCGCCCGTCGCGCTGACGAGGGGCGCCTGGTCGATCTCCTGGTTATACCAGCCGCTCTTCAGCGGCGCTTCGCCGGCGAACACGACCAGCGGCAGGTGGGCGCGCACCGCGGCCGGGAGCGCCGTGATCAATTGCGTCACGCCCGGCCCGCACGTGACCGTCGCCACGCCAAGGTCCCGGCTCTTGCGCGCGTACGCCATGGCGGCCGCGAGCGCGCAGTGCTCGTGCCTGACGTACACCATGCGGCACCCCTGCGCGGACAGGCGCGCGGCCCAGTTCATGTTCGCGTCCCCGAGCAGCGCGAAGCACGTTCGCACGTTCTCCTGCGCGAAGGCTCGGGCGAGGATGTCGTACACGCGGGGCTTAGTTTCGTTCTTCATGCCAAGCAAAATGCTCTGACCTCTTTTGCGATTCCCGGGGCTAGGCTCGCCTGTCGGCGCGCAGCGAGGCGCGGTAAAGGCGCTCGAAGCCGGTGGCGTCGAGCGGCTCGCTGAAGTGGTGCCCCTGCCACTCCTGGCAGCCGAGCTTGAGCAGGGCTTCGAGCTGCGCGGGGCCGTCGACGCCCTCGGCGGCGACCGCCATGCCCAGCGTCTTCGCCAGCGCGGCGATGGTGCGCACGATCGCCTGGTCGGCGCGGTCGGACTCGATGCCGCGCAGGAACATGCGGTCGATCTTCAGCTTGTCGATCGGCAGGCGGCGCAGGTAGGCGAGGCTCGAGTAGCCGGTGCCGAAATCGTCGATGGCGAAGCGCACGCCGAGCTCGCCGATGCGCCGCAGCGTCTCGACGTTCTCCGGCAGGTGCGACATCAGCACGCGCTCGGTCACCTCGAGCTCCACGCGGGAACCGTCCACGCCGTTGGCTTTCAAGGAGCTGCTCAGCTGTTCGAGAAACCTTTCCCCCTGCGCAAGCTCCGGCGCCGAGACGTTGACGGCGAACCACGGCCGGCCGGGAAGCGAGGCCTGCCAGGCGCCGACCTGCGACAGCGCGCGCTCGAGCGTCCACTCCCCCACGGCGCGGATCAGGCCGCATTCCTCGGCGAGCGGCACGAACTCCTCGGGCATCAGCAGCCCGCGCTCCGGGTGCTGCCAGCGCACCAGCGCCTCGGCGCCGACGATCTCGCTGCGGCCGCGCACGGCCGGGTGCCAGTGCAGCACGAGCTCGCTCCTCGCGAGCGCGCCGCGCAGGTCGTTCTCCACGCGCAGCCGCGCCACCGCCCGCTCGCCGAGCGCCGGCTCGTAGAGGCGCCAGGTGCCGCGGCCGCAATCCTTGGCGTGGTAGACCGCGGCGTCGGCGCATTTCAGGAGCTCGGCGAAGTCGCGCCCGTGGTCGGGATAGAGGGCGACGCCGATCGAGCCGCCGACGTGCAGCGCGCGCCCCTCGATGGTGAAGGGCCGCGCCAGGATGCCGAGCACCCGGCTGGCGAGGCTCGCCGCGTCCTCGGCGCCCAGCGCCGGCTCGACCAGGACGAAATCGTCGCCGCCCAGGCGCGCGAGCGTCGCCTCGCGCCCGAGCGCGTTCTGCAGCCGCTCGGACACGGCGCGCAGCAGCGCGTCGCCCGCCTGGTGGCCGAGCGACTCGTTCACCAGCTTGAAGCGGTCGAGGTCGAGCGCGAGCAGCGCCAGCTTCGAGCGCGAGCGCGCCGCGGCGAGGATCGCCTGCCCGGCGCGCTCGGCGAGCAGCGCGCGGTTGGCGAATCCGGTGAGCGCGTCGCGCGTGGCGAGCTGCTCGATGCGCGCCTCGGCCTGCTTGCGCGCGGTGACGTCGGCGGCGGTGCCGCGCCAGCCGACGAGCACCCCGGCGGCGTCGTGCAGCGGCTTGCCGCTCACCGCCTGCCAGATCACCCCGCCCGACTTGGTGATCGAGCGGTGCACGAGCTCGCGGAACTGCCGCCCTTCGCCGCCGTGCGTGGAGAACCATTCCTCGACCACGCGCTCCTCGCCCAGCGGCATGAACTCGCGCGCGCGCCGGCCCAGCAGCTCGGCGCGCGAGTAGCCGAGGACCGCCTCGACGCGCTCCGAGAGGTAGGTATAGCGGCCCTCGGCGTCGGTCTCCCACACGTACTCGCCCGAGGACTCGGCGACGTCGCGGAAGCGCTGCTCGCGCTCGGCGAGCGCCTCGCGCGCGCGGCGGCTCTCGGTGACGTCGCGGAACACCGTCTGGATGACCAGGCGCCCGCGCTCGAGGAACGAGATCGACGCCACCTCGGCGACGACCTCGCTGCCGTCGAAGGCGCGGATGCGGCGCTCCTCGAAGCTCGTCGTGCCCGGGCCGGCCTCGAGGTAGCGCACGCGCTCGGCGTAGCGCTCGCGGCTCTCCGGGTGGATGAAATCCTCGACGCGCATCCCGGCGAGGCGCCGCGGCGAGCCGGCCCGCACGATGCGCGCCGCGGCCGGGTTGGCGTACTCGACCAGGCCGCCGGACATGACGATCACGCCGTCGGGGGCCAGCTCGACGAGCGAGCGGTAGCGCTGCTCGGCGTCGCGCAGCGCCTCCTCGGCGCGCTTGCGCTCGTCGATGTCGGCGAAGGTGCCCGACATGCGCAGGGCGCGCCCGTCGGCGTCGCGCTCGGTGACGCGGCCGCGCGCGTGCAGCCATTTCCACCCGCCTCGCTTGGTCGGCAGGCGCGCCTCGAAGCTGTATTCCGGCTGCTCGCCTTTCACCACGCGCACCAGGGCGGCGCGCGCCGCAGGCCGGTCCTGCTCGTGCACCGCGGCGAGCAGGTCGCCGAGGCGGTTCACCGCGGCGGAGCGCTCGTAGCCGAGGAAGCGCACCCAGCCGTCGCCGACGTCGAGCTCCCCGGTGGCCACCTCGAGGTGCCACTCGGCGAGGTCGCCGCCGTCGAGCGCGCCCTCGAGCCGGTCCTTCGCGCGCGTCAGCGCGCGCTCGGCGCTCCTCTGCTCGGTGACATCGCGGCCGACGCCGCGGTAGCCGAGGAAGCGCCCGTCCGGGCCGATGCGCGAGCGCCCGGAGATGATGTGCACCTGGCGCGCGCCGCGCTCGTCGGTGCGTGCGATCTCCAGGTCGAAGAACGGCTGCTCGCGCGCCAGGCGCTCGAGGTGCGCCTCGAGCGCGCGCGCCTCGACCTCGATGCCGGGCAGCTCCCAGAAGCGCTTGCCGTAGGTGGGCGCGGCGCCGAAGAGCATCGCCACCGGCGTGCCGCCCGAGAGCCAGGTGATGCGGTGCGCGGCGTCGGTCTCCCAGAACCAGTCCGCCGAGAGCTCGGTGAGGCCGCGGAAGCGCTTTTCGCTTTCGACAAGCTCCTGCAACCGGGCCGCCTGGCGCCGCGCGATCAACACCATGACGAAATAGACGATCGCGCCGGTGATCAGCGCGAGGTGGAGCGCGTCTTCCACGATGCCTAGCGCAGGGCGCCGTCGCGCACCGGCGGGGCGACCTTGAGGATCTCGTCGATGGTGGTGAGCCCGGCGCCGACCTTCATGGCGCCGCTGATGCGCAGGGGCTTCATCCCCTCCTTGAACCCCTGCTCGCGGATGGCCTGCACATCTGCGCTTTTCGAAACGAGTTCCTTGATGGCAGACGAGAAAAGCAGCGTCTCGTAGACGCCGATGCGGCCCTGGTAGCCGGTCATGCGGCATTCCAGGCAGCCGACCGGCTTGTAGAGCTTGCCCGGCTTGTTCGACTTCCATGGCGCGACCAGTGCCTCCCAGGCCGCGTCGTCCTCGGCGCGGTGCGGCTCGATCTTCTGCTTGCAGTGCGGGCAGAGCGTGCGCACCAGGCGCTGCGCCATGATGCCGTTCAGCGTCGCGTTGAGGAGGTACGCCGGCACTCCCAATTCCAACAATCTGGTTACTGCACTGGGAGCATCGTTGGTGTGGAGCGTGGAGAGCACGAGGTGGCCGGTCAGCGCCGACTGCACCGCCATCTCGGCGGTCTCGAGGTCGCGGATCTCGCCCACCATGATGATGTCGGGGTCCTGGCGCATCAGCGCGCGCACGCCCTCGGCGAAGCCGAGCTCGATCTGGTGCTGCACCTGCATCTGGTTGAAGGCCGGCTCGACCATCTCGATCGGGTCCTCGATGGTGCAGACGTTCACCTCCGGCGTGGCGAGCTGCTTCAGCGTCGAATAGAGCGTGGTGGTCTTGCCCGAGCCGGTGGGCCCGGTGACGAGCACGATGCCGTTGGGCCGCTCGGTCATCTCCTTCCAGCGCTTGTGGTCGTCCTCCGAGAAGCCGAGGTCCTTGAAGTCGCGCACCAGCACCTCGGGATCGAAGATGCGCATCACCAGCTTCTCGCCGAAGGCGGTCGGCAGGCTCGACAGGCGCAGCTCGATGTCGCGGCCCTCCGCGGTGCGCGTCTTGATGCGCCCGTCCTGCGGCCGGCGCTTCTCCACCACGTCCATGCGCGCGAGGATCTTGATGCGGCTGGTCATCGCCGCCAGCACCCCCGGCGGGATCTGGTAGACCTGGTGCAGCACGCCGTCGATGCGGAAGCGCACGATGCCCTGCTCGCGGCGCGGCTCGACGTGGATGTCGCTCGCGCGCTGCTCGAAGGCGTATTCCCACAGCCAGTCGACGATGCGCACGATGTGCGCGTCGTTGGCGTCGAGCTTGTCGCCGATCTTGCCGAGCTCGACGAGCTGCTCGAAGTTGGAGAGCCCCGAGCCGCCGGTGTTCTTCTTGTTCGCGCCCTTGACCGACTTGGCGAGGTTGTAGAACTCGACCTGGTAGCGCTCGATGTCGAGCGGGTTGGCGATGACGCGCCGGATGGCGCGCTTGCTCATGCGCGCGATCTCCGGCTCCCACTCGCGCACGTAGGGCTCGGCGGTGGCGATCACCACCTCCTTGGCGCTCACCGCCACCGGCAGGATGCGGAAGCGCGTCGCGTAGGCCGCGGACATCACCTCGGTCACGCCGGTGAAATCGATCTTCAGCGGGTCGATGTGGAAGTACTCGAAGCCGACGCGCTTGGCGAGCCACTCGGAGAGCATGTCGAGGTCGAGGACCTTCGCTCCCGACTTCCATTTCTGCTCGGCGATCACCGCCAGGGGATGCACCGTGCCCCGGTAGTAGCGGCGCTCCTTCTTGAAACTCCCCGCCACTTCCGGGTCGGCGAGCTTGTCCTCGATCAGCCAGTCGAGCAGCTCGCCTAGCGCGAGGCGCCGCTCCGCCGTACTCCCTGTTTTCACTGCTTCTTGCATGGAATCAACACTATACCGAAATGCCCCCGGGTCGGCAGGGAATTCGCCCTGCGCGGGGTGAAAGATGGTGGGGCGCCGCTACTTCGCTCCCTGCGCGGGCTCGAACTCGTAGATGCCGCCGTCGGCCATCAGGGAAAGGAACCGATGCCCGTCCTTGACCACGTACGAGCGCACGTAAGGCCATTGCCTGACGAGCCTGCTGCGGCACCCGAAGACGTTCGCCGGCAGGACGGCGATCCTCTGCCCGAACGAGCGCTTCGACCACGCCGCCTTCTTCGCGCTGTGCGCCGAGAGCAAGGGGGTCGAGATGCACGCCTTTACCTCGTACGAGGAGGCGATGGCCTGGCTGCAGGCGCCGCGCTGAAAGAAGGGTTCCCGTAGAATCCGGCCGTGTCCACGGCCCCGCATCGACCCCTCGCGCCCGACGTCAAGGTACGAGAGGTGTGGGCGTGGAGCATGTACGACTTCGCGAACTCCGCCTACACCACGGTGGTCATCACCGCGGTGTTCGGCGCCTACTTCGTTTCTGTTGTTTCTGAAGGAAAATCCTGGAGCACGTTCGCCTGGACGGCCGCCCTGTCGGTCTCCAACGCGCTCGTGCTCCTCGCCGGGCCGGTGCTCGGCGCCTGGGCCGACGCGCATGCGGCGAAGAAACGGCTGCTCTTCCTCACCACCGTGGGCTGCGTGCTCGCCACGGCGGGCCTCGCCCTCGCCTCGCCGGGCGCGGTGGCCATCGCCCTCGCCTTCGTCATCGTCTCGAACGTCTTCTTCGGCCTGGGCGAGAACCTCATCGCCGCCTTCCTGCCGGAGCTCGCCGACTCGCGCGCCATGGGGCGCGTCTCGGGCTGGGGCTGGAGCTTCGGCTACCTCGGCGGCCTGACGGCCCTGGGGATCTGCCTTGCCTACATCACGCAATCCCAGGGAAAGGGCGAGCCGGCCTCGCATTTCGTCCCGGTGGCGATGCTCATCACCGCGGCGTTCTTCGCGGTCGCTTCGGTGCCGACTTTTCTTTTTCTGCGGGAAAGAGCGGTCCCGCAAGCCGTCGAGAACCCCTGGCAGCGCCTCGCCAGGACCTGGCGCGAGGCGAGCCGCTACGCCGACCTGCGCCGCTTCCTGTTCTGCCTGCTCTTCTACCAGGCCGGCATCATGACCGTGATCGCGCTCGCCGCCATCTACGCCGAGCAGGCGATGAAGTTCACCACGCAGCAGACGATCTTCCTCATCCTGGTCGTCAACGTCACCGCTGCCGTCGGTGCCTTCGGCTTCGGCTACCTGCAGGACGCGATCGGGCATATCCGCGCCGTCGCCGTGACGCTGGTGGGATGGATCGTCATGATCCTCACCGCCTATTTCTCCGAATCGAAGGAAACCTTCTGGGTCGCCGCCAACCTCGCGGGACTCTGCATGGGCTCCTCGCAGGCCGCCGGGCGCGCCATCGTCGGCTACCTCGCGCCGCCGGCGCGGCTCGCCGAGTTCTTCGGCCTGTGGGGCCTGGCGATGAAGACCGCGGCCATCTTCGGCCCGCTCACCTACGGCACCGTCACCTGGGCCTTCGCCGGCAACCACCGCCTGGGCATCTTCGCCACCGGCATCTACTTCGTGATCGGCCTGGCGCTGCTCTGGCGCATCGACATGGAGCGCGGCCGCGCCGCGGCGCTTGCTACGGCATGAAGGTTTTTACGGGGTTGGTGATTGTCGCGCTTCCGGTCTGCGAGGCTCTTGGGCAAACCTCCTTTTCCCGCACCGGGGTGCGCGAGTACAGCCTGCAGCCGCACGTGCTCGGCTCGCGCAGCTACGACTTCGAGGGCGGCGCGAAAGCGCAGCTCGATACCGGCCTGGGAATCGGCCTGGGCGTCGCGCACCACTGGAACGACTACCTCGCCTTCGGCTACGACATCGCCATCGCCTCGGTGGACTACCGTGCCACCGTGGTGCCCGGCGCCGGCAATGCCGGCGCCGCGTTCGATACGAGCGACGTCATGGAGCGCGCCACGCTGCGCGTGAACGCGACCTGGCACCTGCTCGCCGGCCCCTCGACGCCCTTCGTCACCGCCAACGTCGGCGTCACGCACCTCGATCCCGACATCCAGGCGCCGCCCGCCGGGGGCTGCTGGATCTACCCGTGGTGGGGACAGTTCTGCGGCGCCGCGCCGCCGACGCACGGCATGACGCGGCTCTCCTACGGCGGCGGCGCGGGCTGGCGCTTCGACCTCGACCGCAACCGCGGCTCGGTGCGCCTGCTGGTGAGCGGCGAGGCGATCGACTGGCCGGGCCCCCCGGGGCAGCTGCGCAATGTCGAGTTCCGCGCCGACTTCGCCGCGCGCTTCTAGGAGATGACACGCAACCATGGGTAAGGAATACGCGGCGATCACGCCGGAGCTCGCGGCGTGGATCAAGGACCAGCCGCTCTTCTTCGTCGGCACGGCGCCGCTCGCCGCGTCCGGGCACGTCAACGTCTCGCCCAAGGGCCTCGACACGCTGCGCATCCTCGGCCCGCAGCGCGTCGCCTACCTCGACCTCACGGGCAGCGGCGCCGAAACCATCGCGCACGTGCGCGAGAACGGCCGCATCGTGCTCATGTTCTGCGCCTTCGCCGGGCCGCCGAAGATCGTGCGCCTGCACGGCAAGGCAAGGATGCTGCCCGTGACGTCGGAACTGCGCGGGCATTTCCCGGCGCACATCGGCGCGCGGGCGATCGTCGACGTCGCAGTCACGCGCGTCAGCGACTCGTGCGGCTACGGCGTGCCCAGGTTCGGCGCGCCCGAGCCGCGCGAAGCGCTGGACATGTGGACGCAGAAGAAAGGCGCCGGGGGCCTCGCCGCCTACCGCCGGCAGAAGAACGCACGCAGCATCGACGGCCTGCCGGCGCTCGCGCCGGAGGATGAAGCCTGAAAGCCGATCAGAAGCCCAGGCGCGCCCTCGTGGCGGCGGTGCAGCTGCCCGGCGTGAGCGATCTCGAGTTCGATGCCTCGCTGACCGAGCTGCATCAGCTGGCGAAGACGCTGGGGTTCGAGGTCGTCGGCAGGTTCACCCAGAAGCGCGCCAGGTTCGACCCCGCAGCGTACTTCGGGGTCGGCAAGCGGGAGGCGCTGCGCGCCATGCAGGATGGCGTCGACGTGATCCTCGTCGACCACGAGATCTCGCCTTCGCAGGCGTTCAACCTCGAGAAGGAGGTCGGGCGCGAGGTGATGGACCGCACCATGGTCATCCTCGAGATCTTTCATCGCCACGCGCGCTCGCGCGCCGCGCGCGCGCAGGTCGAGATCGCGCGCCTCGGCTACATGGCGCCGCGCCTGCGCGAAGCCGCCAAGCAGGCCGGGCCGAAGGACCGGGCGCGCAGCGGCACCGGCGGCCGCAGCGGCGGCGAGTCGCACGGCGAGCTGGATCGGCGCAAGATCCGCGACCGCATCGCCGAGCTGCAGAAGGAGCTCGACGCGATGCACCTCGGGCGCACGACGCAGCGCGCCCGGCGGCAGGCGCGCCAGGGGCTCGCGCGCGTGGCGCTGGTCGGGTACACGAACGCAGGCAAGTCCACCCTGATGCGCGCGCTCACCGGGAGCGAGGCGCTGGTCGCCGACAAGCTCTTCGCGACGCTGGATACCACGGTGCGCGCGCTCCAGCCGGAGACCGTCCCGCCGGTGCTGGTGAGCGACACGGTCGGCTTCATCAAAAACCTGCCGCACGGCCTCGTCGCCTCGTTCAAGTCGACGCTCGACGAGGCGCTCGAGGCCGCTTTGCTCGCCCACGTCGTGGATGCCAGCGACCCGGGGTGCAAGCGGCAGCTCGCGGTGACCGAGGCGGTGCTCGACGAGATCGGCGCGAAGGCGGTGCCGCGCCTGCTCGTCTTCAACAAGATCGACCGCGCCGGCGACGAGGCCGGCCAGCGTCAGCGCGAGGCGGCGCTGCGTGCCGAGTACCCCGGGTGCATCGTGATGAGCGCGCGCCGCGCGGCCGACGTCGCGATGCTGCGCGAGGCAATCGCCGCGTTCTTCCAGCGCGACCTCGTCGAGGCCGAGCTCTTCCTCCCCTGGGCCGCGCAGAAGGTGCGTGGCGAGATCTTCGCGACGTGCAAGGTGCTCGAGGAGCGCACCGACGACGAGGGCGCGTTCCTGCGCGTCCTTGGCGCGCCCGAAGCCGTGCAGCGCCTGCGCGAGCAGTTTGGCCGGCGAGCGACGCCCCGCGTGCGCTAGCGCGAGCCTCCGGTGGCGGCGTAGCCGGGCTCGCGCGCGATGACGATCTGCACGCCGGTACGCGCATCGGCCATGGTGCGGGCCTCGGCGCCGCGCGCGACGAGGCGCTCGGCATCGACGCCGGCGAGCACCAGGGCGTTGCGCACGGTGTGCGCCCGCCGCTCGGAGAGGCGGCGGTTGCTCTCGTCGCCGCCCGCCTCGTTGCTGTAGCCCTCGATCAGCACGTTGCGCTCGGGGTGCTGGCGCAGCACGCGCGCGAGGTTGACGATGGCGCGCCGGCCGCCGGGGCGCAGCGCCGCGTCGCCCGAGTCGAAGAGCAGCTCGTTCTGCAGGCTCAGCACCCAGCCGCGCTCGCCTTCGGTGGCGCGCAGCTCGGGCACCTGCGAGCTCAGCCGCCGCACTTCGGCGCCCAGCTCCTCGCTCGAGGCGAGCCGCTTCGACTGCTCGGCCTGCTGCGCCTGCTCGATCGCCTGGAGCTTCTGCTGCTGCTCGCGCGCCAGCGCCTCTGCGCGCTCGCGCGCCGCCTCGGCCTCGCGGGCGCGCTCCTCGAGTCGCGCGCGGCGCTCCTGCCGCGCCTGGTCCGCCTCGACCTCGGTGGCGCGCGCCATCGCGGTCTCGCGCGCGATGCGCGCGCGCTGCTCGGCGACGTAGGCGCGGTGGCTGATGTACTCGGTGGGCGCGCCCTCGCGCGCCAGGCGCTCGGCGTCGTTCAGCGTGCGCGTCGCGAGGTCGAGCTCGCCGGGGGCGAGCGAGGCGACGTGCGGGTCGGCCTGCGCGGCGCCATGCGCCGCACGCGCCTGCTCCAGCGCCTGGTTGGACGCCGGGTTGCTCGCGCATCCGGCGAGCAGGGCAAGGAAAGCGAGAACACTGAAGGGCTTCATCGCCGCACCTCCGCGAGCCCCTGGCGCGCGCGCTCCGATTCGGCGATCGACCAGGCGAGCTTGGCGTCGACCTCGGCCTGCTCGGCGAGCAGCCGCGCGTCGATGTACTGCTCGCGCGCGTAGAGCGTCTCGGCGCGCTCGAGCTTCGCCTGCGCGGCACGCAGCTCCCCGGGCGCGTATTGCGACGCAATGGGCTGCGCCTGCGAGAGCATGGAGCGCGCGGCGCCCATCTCGGCGTCGGGCGGCGGGGTCGTGGTGCAGCCGGCCGCGAGCACCGCGGCGGCCATTGTCCAGAGCAGTTTTTTCACGGGCTCGACCTCCTCGTCTTCGATGCCGCGGAGGATGCATGAAACGTTCCCGGCGCCCGACGCCCGGGAAATCCGCGGCACGCGCTGAAAGGCTTACAGGGCCATGCCGCTTTTACATGCGGATGGACGGGCCGGGCGCGTGTCTTGCTGTAGCCAAGCCGATCCCCCAAGGAGGCTCCGTGAGAACCATCGCTGTCATCGCCGCTTTCGCCCTCGCTGCCTGCGGAGCCTCGGAATCCCCGCCGGTCCAGGCGCAGGCCAGGACCGAGGCCCCGAAGACCGGGACGCCCCAGCAGGATGCGCAGGCCGCGCCGCGCGCGGCCGCCCTGCCGGACTTCAGGCCGCTCATGAAGAAGCAGGGACCGGCGGTGGTGGCGGTGATCAGCACGCGCAAGCCGGCGCCGAGCGCCGCGGCGGGCGCCCCGGGCGCGCCCGGCGGCCCCGGCGCGCAAGGCGGCGTGCCGCAGGACCCGATGCTGGAATTCTTCCGCCGCTTCATGCCCGACATGCCCGAGCGCGGCCCGCGCGAGGGCCTCGGCTCGGGATTCATCATCAGCAAGGACGGCTACATCCTCACCAACGCGCACGTCGTCGCCGGCTCCGACGAGGTCAACGTGCGGCTCGCCGACGCGAAGCAGGAGTTCAAGGCCAAGGTAGTCGGCCTCGACAAGCGCACCGACGTGGCGCTGCTCAAGGTCGACGCGAAGAACCTGCCGGTGGCGATCACCGGCGACTCGAGCAAGCTCGAGGCGGGAGACTGGGTGGCGGCGATCGGCTCGCCCTTCGGCTTCTCCAACACCATCACCGCCGGCATCGTCAGCGCGAAGGAGCGCTCGCTGCCCGACGAGATGTACGTGCCGTTCATCCAGACCGACGTGGCGGTCAACCCGGGCAACTCGGGCGGCCCGCTGCTCAACCTCGCCGGCGAGGTGATCGGCGTCAATTCGATGATCTACAGCGGCACCGGCGGCTACATGGGCGTGTCGTTCGCGATCCCGATCGAGGTGGCGCTCGACGTGGCGAAGCAGCTGCAGACCCAGGGCAAGGTGACGCGCGGGCGCGTCGGCATCGGCATCCAGCCGCTCACCAAGGAGCTCGCGCAGTCCTTCAAGCTCGACTCCACCTCGGGCGCGGTGATCGTCAACGTCGAGAAGAACGGCCCGGCCGAGAAGGCCGGCGCGCGCGTCGGCGACGTGGTGCTCGCCTGGAACGGCAAGAAGCTCGAGGACGCGAACGAGCTGCCGCGCCTGGTGGCGGCCACCAAGCCCGGCACCCAGGCGACCATGGAGGTGATGCGCGCCGGCAAGCGCGAGACCCTCAAGGTCGGCGTCGGCGAGATCCCGCAGGAGGAGACCGTGGCCAAAGCCGAGACGCGCGAGAAACCCACGGCGTCCAACCGCCTCGGCCTCGCGGTGCGCGAGCTTCCCGCGGCCGACCGCAAGACGCTCGGCGTCGAGTACGCGCTCGTGGTCGTCGACGTCGTCGGGCAGCCGGCGCAGTCGAGCCCGATCCTGCCCGGCGACATCATCCTCGCCGTGAACCAGCAGCGCTTCTCGAGCATCGAGGAGTTCAACAAGCTCCTCGCGCAGCAGGAGAAGGGCACCAGCGTGGCGCTGCTCGTGCGCCGCGGCGAGGGCGCGATCTACGTGCCGATGCCGCTCGGCTAGGAGCCGGACCACCATCTGCTCGGGGCGAGCGGGTTCGCCGCTTGCTTGCGGCCCTACCCGCGATGAGGGCTTGCCTGGTGCTGCTGGCGATCTTGCTCGCCGGATGCGAGGCGCCCCCGGCCGAGAAGCTGCGCCTGGTGACCCTCGATGCCGATGCCTTGGGCCTCGCGTTGCGCGAGCTGCCCGGCACGGTGCTGCAATCCCTCGGGCTTCCCTATGGGCTGGCGGTCGTGCAGGCGGCCGGCGCGGCGGAACGCGCCGGGCTGCGCGTGGGCGACATCGTCTACGGCGTCAACCGCACGCGCGTACGCAGCTTCGAGGAGTTCAGCCGGCTGGTGGGCCAGCGCGCCGATGGCCGCATCGGGCTGCTGGTGCGCCGGGGAAAAACCGACTTCTACGTGGCGGTGGACCTCGGCCGGCCGCGCCCGCCGGAGGTGCTACCCCGGCCGCCGGCTAGAGATACTCTTCTGAGCACTTGATGATCTCGGTGTTGGTCGCCTTCTCGAGGCAGTGGCGCGCGTCTTCCTGCCGCTTCGGGTTCGGCTTCTTCGACGCCATCCTGGCGGGCTCCTTCTTCTCCGCCACTGGCTCCTTCTTCTCGGGCTCCTTCGGCGCAGGCTTCTGCTCCTGGGCCCAGACCGGGGCCGCCAGAGTGAAAGCCAGCACGATTGCGATGCGTTTCATGTGCAGGTCCCCTTCCACGAATCCACTGACTAGCCGCAAGGGTACCCCTAAATCAGGACAGCCGCTCGCGGAAGCCCCTGATCCGGCGGGCATTAGTACCGGCATCGCCCCGTCCCACGCGCGATTTGGAGCGCACGTCGATGCGGCTGCCGCCGGCCGGCGCGGCCGCCACGCGCACCACCACGTCGTCCTTGAAGCCGAACCAAAAGGTGGTATCGACCGCCTCGATGCGCCCGGCCGCCGGGTCGCGCGCGACGATCTCCCAGCCCATGGCCTGCGCGGCCGCCAGGGCGCGCTCGAACGCCTTCTGCGGCGGCTCGGCGAGGGTGATCGGCTGGATGTCCGGGTAGGCGTCGCGCTGCGCTTTGCCGGCGTACTCGGTTTCCGTAGTGATGTCGTTGATCGGCGGGACCGCACGCGCCTGGCGCTGGAACATGAGCGGCGGCGCCAGGCTCGCTAGGCCGAGCGCCAATGCCAGAATCAGCGCTCGGGCGTGGCCGCGGCGAATCGGGGGGATGACGAGCGCGACCAGGGAGACCACCGACGCCCCGATGCCAAGGTAGGCGGCGTAGCGCAGCAGCCCGAGGCCGGCGCGCCAGTCCCAGAGGCCGAGGCGCGCGCCCGGACCGGAGGCGAGGAGCGTAGCGAGCGCCGCGGCACCGAGGCCGAGGGCGAGAAGGCGCAGCCACATGCCGCAATCATAGCTGCGAACTGAGAAGGCCCATGGTGTGCTCCCAGAGCTTCTCGCTCCAGGGCCGCGACTGCCATTGCTCGAGGGTGATGCGCCTCGCCCGCTTCAGGTCCTCGGCGAAGATGCGCTCCTGCTCGCGCGCGAAGCCCGGGTCGAGGACGTTCAGGTTCGCCTCGTCGTTGACGCTGAACGAGCGCGAGTCGAAGTTGGTGGAGCCCACCGACACCCACAGGCCGTCGACGACCATCACCTTGCAGTGGTACATGGTCGGCTGGTACTCGTAGATCTCCACCCCGGCGCGCAAGAGCTCGCCCCAGCTCGCGCGCGAGGCGCGGCGCACGATCTCCGAGTCGATCTGCGCCCCGGGCAGGATGATCTGCACGAGGGCGCCGCGGCGCGCCGCGTCCGCGAGCGCGCGCACCTCGACGTCGTCGGGAACGAAGTACGAGGCGGAGATGCGCAGGTGCTTCGCCGCCGCCGCGATCGAAAGCAGGTACATGAGCTGCATGCTCTCGCCGCCGCCGCCGGGCGAGCTGACGAAGAACTGCGCGGTATGGCCGCCCGCGGGCGCGAGCGGCGGGAAGTACGCCTCGCCGTGCAGGACGCGCCCGGTGATCTCGATCCAGTTCTCCATGAACGCCGCCTGCAGCTGCGTCACCACCGGCCCCTCGATGCGAAAGTGCGTGTCGCGCCAGTGCTTCGGGTCCTGCGCGTCGCCGGCCCATTCGTCGGCGATGCCGACGCCGCCGGTGAAGCCGACGCGCCCGTCGACGACGAGGAGCTTGCGGTGCGTGCGGTTGTTCATTTGCGCGAGGGTGTACCAGCGCAGCGGGTTGTACTTCTCCAGCTCCACCCCGGCCGCGCGCATCTCGTCCTCGAACCGGTCGTCGATCTTGCCCGCGCCGACGGCGTCGAAGATGACGTGCACCTTCACTCCGGCCCGCGCGCGCTCGGCGAGCGCGCGGCTGAACTCGGCGCCGATCTTGCCGGAGTAGTAGACGTAGGTCTCGAAGGTGATGGTGCGCTTCGCGCCGCGGATCGCGTCCAGCATCGCCGGGAAGATGCGGTCGCCGTTCAGCAGCGTCTCGACGCGGTTGCCGGCGATCATCGCCGGCCCGAGGATCACGCCCATGCTGCGGCGGAACTGCGCGTCCTCGACCGTGTACAGCACCGGCACCTGCTGGTCGATGCGCTTGTCGCCGAGCGCGAGGTTGGCGACGAGCAGCACCAGCAGCGTGGTGGCGGCGAAAGTCGCCGCGACGATCTTCGCCTTCCGTCCGAATTTCAGCCGGGCCATGCCCGCCAGCCTTGCAGTGCCAGGTTAAAGGCCGAGCAGCTTGATGTTGCGCTTGTTGGCCTTGAAGCCGGCGTCGAAGAGGTCGCCGAGGAGCGGGATCGAGCCGACCAGGCCCTCGATGGCGATGTTGAGCGCCATGCGCGCGAGCACGCCCTTCGCAGCGCCCATTCGCGCCGCTTCGTAGAGGATATAGCTCGAAAGAATTACGCCGGCGGCGTCGCCGAGCACCGGGACCAGGCCGATCAGCGCATCGATCCCCACGGTCCAGCGAGTGCCGGGAATGCGGATCGAGCTGTCGAGGAGCCAGGCGAGCCGCCGCAGCCGCTCGCGCACCGCCGCTTGCGCATCGGGGCTAGCGCCCGGCGAGGGTGGTGCGGAGACGGGCAATGGCCTGCAGCGTGACTTGCATGAGCGGCACGTCGACCGGCTGCGCCTGCGAGGAGAACTTGGCGATGACGATGCCGCGCATGCGGTCGACGAAGAGATGCTGGCCGTGGATCCCCCAGCCAAAGAGCATCGGCGGCTCGCCGTCGAGCGCGTACCACTTGGCGCGGTAGCGCATCGGCAGCCCCGGGAAGATGTAGGCGAAGTTGCCCGCGTCCCACGCGGCGCGCTCGCCGCCGCGCTCGAGATCGTCGAGCCACTCCCGCGGTACGATGCCGCGCCCGCCTTCGACCATCATCTGGCCGACGCGAGCGAGGTCGCGCAGCGTCACGCACATGCCGCCGGCGCAGCGCGGCGCGCCGAGGCGGTCGACGGTGATGTAGGCGCTCCGCTCGGCGCCGAGCGGCTTCCAGAGGAGCTCGCTCATCAGGTCGGCATAGCGCCCCCCGGTGGCGCGCTCGATCACCCAGCCGAGCAGGTCGGTGTTGGGCGAGGTGTAGCGGAAGGCGCCGCCATCTTCGCGGTCCTTTTCAACCAGCTCCCGGAAAAAAGACCTCAGATCTCCGGCTTTCTCACCCGGCTCGACCGGGTTCCAGCCGGTCGACTTGCGGTAGGCGATCATCGGCCCGCTGGTGGCGAGGTAATCCTCGTCGAAGGCGACGCCGGTGCGCATGTCGAGGAGCTGGCGCACCGTGGCGCCGCGGTACGCGGTTTCCCTTCAATTCCGAAACGTATTCCGTCACCGGCCGCTCCAGGCCGAGCTCGCCGCGAGCCGCGAGCACGCCCACCAGCAGCCCGAGCATCGATTTCGACACCGACATGAGGATGTGCGGCGTCTCCGCGGTGGTGCCGTTCGCGTAGTGCTCGAACACCAGGCGGCCGCGGTGCACGATGGCGAGGGCGTCGGTATCGGTCTTCGTCAGGAAGTCGCGGAACCACGGCATTTCGAAATTCCCGGGTTCGACAACAAACTTCGATTGCCTGTCCGGGTCGTGGGCAATGTCGGCCGTGGGGATGAGCTCGCGCACGTGGTGGAAGCCCCAGCGGTTGAAGGGGGACGCGCGCCAGTTCGCCAGGGTCACCTGCCCCGCCGCCTCGGGCGGAAAGCCCTGCATCAGTCTCGCCATGAGGACCATTTCTATCACAGCGTTTCGGTATCATCCGCCTTCCCCCAAGCCCCCATCCCACAGGAGATTCCCATGGCCATCAAAGTCGGCGACCGGCTGCCGGACGGCAAGCTGATGGAGACCACCGAGTTCGATTCCGCCACGCACTGCGCGATGGCGCCCAAGGAAGTGAGCGTCGGCGAAGCGGTGAAGGGCAAGAAGATCGCCATCTTCGGCCTGCCCGGCGCCTATACCCCCACCTGCTCCGCCAAGCACGTGCCCGGCTACGCGCAGAACCAGGACGCGCTGAAGGGCAAAGGCGTGAACGAGATCTGGTGCGTGTCGGTAAACGACGCGTTCGTCATGGCGCACTGGGGCAAGGACCAGAAGGCCCTGGGCAAGATCCGCTTCCTCGGCGACGGCAGCGCGCAGTGGGCGAAGGCGCTCGGCCTCGAGATCGACCGGACCGCCGTGGGCATGGGCATGCGCATGCAGCGCTTCTCGATGCTGGTCGACAACGGCGTGGTGAAGCAGCTGAACGTCGAGGCCCCCGGCAAGTTCGAGGTCTCCGACGCCGCCACCATGCTCAAGCAGCTCGGGTAGTCACAAACCGTTACAACTTCGCTGTCGGCGGGCGCGGCGGGAGGCGCGTTAGAGGACAGGTTGAACCCGAAAGGAGCCCGTCCATGAAACGTCTCATCCCGCTTCTTGCCGCCCTGGTGCTTGGCGCGAGCCCTGCCGTCTTCGCACAGGCACCCAAAGAAGCCCCCAAGGCAGAACAGAAAGCGGAAAAGCGCGAGGCCTTCCGCCAGGCGCGCGAGAAGGCGCGCAAGGCCTGCGAGGGCAAGCCCGCCGGCGAGGCGCGCGAGTGCATGCGCCGCGAGATGTGCGCGCAGTCGAGCGACCCGGCGGCCTGCGAGGCGCGCGGCAAGGCGCACGCCGAGCGCCGTGCGAAGATGCAGGAAGCCTGCAAGGGCAAGAGCGGCGAGGAGCTTAAGGCCTGCATCCGCGAGTACCGCAGCAAGACCACCAAGAAGTAGGGCTTTTCGACCGTTCCGCGTTCGCCGCCGGCGCGCGGGCCTCGCTGCCCGTGCTGCTGGCGGTCGCGCCGTTCGGGCTGATCACCGGCGTGGCGATGGTGGCGAGCGGCATCGCGCCCTGGATGGCGATGCTGATGTCGGTGACGGTGTTCGCCGGCGCCTCGATGATCGCCTCGGCGCAGCTCCTCGCCTCGGGCACGCCGCTCGCGCTGGTGCTGCTCGCCACGGCGTTCATCAACCTGCGCTTCATGATGTACAGCGCGACCCTGCGCCCGCATTTCGCGCACGCGCCGCTGCGCTGGCGCCTGCTGGTGGGCTATCTCGTCGCCGACAACGTGGTCGGGCTCTCGGCCGGGCGTTTCGCCGACCATCCCGACGACCCCGCCAAGCTCGAGTTCTTCCTCGGCGTCGGCGCCGTGATCTGGATCGTGTGGCAGGCGGGCGTCGCCGCCGGCGTCGGCATCGGCGCCGGCCTGCCGGCTTCCTGGCGGCTCGAGTTCGCCGCGCCGCTCGCCTTCATCGCCATGTCGGTGCCGCTCATCCGCGACCGCGCCATGCTCGCCGCGGCGCTCGCCTCCGGCGTGACGGTCGTCGCCACCTACGGCCTGCCGCTTCGCCTTTCCATCCCGCTTGCTGCACTCATAGGAATGGGGACAGGCATCTTCTTTTCCCGAAAACCATGACGCTGTGGGCGGCCCTGATCGGCATGACCGTGGTGACCTTCGCCCTGCGCGCGTCGTTCCTGCTCCTGCCGCCGCACGTCGAAACGCCGCCGCTCCTGCGCCGCGCGCTGCGCTACGTGCCCCCCGCGGTGCTCACCGCGATCTGGACGCCGGAGCTGGTCTTTCACGGCAACGATCTGCTGCTTTCCCTGGAAAATGAACGGCTGCTCGCCGGCGTTGTCGCAATCGCAGTGGCGTGGCGAACGCGCCTGACCTTCGCTACGATAATCTCGGGACTTGTGGCCTTGCACCTCTTCGCATGGTTGATCTGAGACGCTTTTTCGCGGCCGCGTTGCCGCTTCTCTTCCTGTGGTGCGCGGTGCACGCCGCTGCCGCCGCGGCGCCGCAGAAGGTCGCCTCGGTCGAAGGCGTCACCGAGTACCGCCTCGACAACGGCCTGCGCGTGCTGACGCTGCCCGACCCGGGCGTCGACACCGTGACCGTGCACATCGTCTACATGGTCGGCTCGCGCCACGAGGGCTACGGCGAGAAAGGCATGGCGCACCTGCTCGAGCACCTGCTGTTCAAGGGCTCGAAGCGCCATCCCGACATCAAGAGCGAGTTCACGCGCCGCGGCGCGCGCTGGAACGGCACCACCTCCAACGACCGCACCAACTACTTCGAGACGCTCTCGGCGGGCGACGAGAACCTCGAGTGGGCGATCGGGCTCGAGGCCGACCGGATGGTGAACTCCTTCGTCTCGCGCGCGCACCTCGACTCGGAGATGACCGTGGTGCGCAACGAGTTCGAGATGGGCGAGAACAGCCCCGGCGCCGTGCTCTTCTCGCGCATGCAGCAGGCGGCCTTCCCCTGGCACAACTACGGCAACCCGATCATCGGCGAGCGCTCCAACATCGAGCAGGTGCCGATCGACCGGCTGCAGGCCTTCTACCGCACCTGGTACCAGCCCGACAACGCGGTGCTGATCCTCGCCGGCAGCTTCGACGAGCGCCGCGCGCTCGCCATGGTGCAGAAGCACTTCGGCGCCATCCCGGGGCCGGCGCGCCCGCTGCCGCGCTTCTACACCGAGGAGCCGACGCAGGATGGCGAGCGCAGCGTCACGCTGCGCCGCATCGGCGAGAACCAGATCGTCTCCACGCTCTACCGCGTGCCGGCGGGGAGCCACCCCGACTACCCGGCGATCGACGTGCTGGTGCAGGTCCTCGGCGATGCGCCCACCGGCAGGCTGCACCGCGAGCTGGTGCAGAAAGGGCTGGCAAGCGCGGTGTGGGGCGCCGAGCGCGGCCTGCATGACCCGGGCTACGTCTATTTCGGCGCGGCGCTGGCGAAGGACGCGAAGCTCGAGCCGGCACGCGAGGCGCTGGTGCGCGGTGTGGAGACCGTGGCCGCAAGCCCGATCACGGAGGAGGAGGTCGAGCGCGCGCGCACGCGGCTGCTGAACGAGTTCCAGAAGGTCGAGCTCGACACCGGCTCGATGGTGCGCGCGCTCTCGGAGTTCCAGGCGATCGGCGACTGGCGCCTGCTCTTCGTCTATCGCGACCGGTTGAAGAAGGTCACGGTGCAGGACGTGCAGCGCATGGCCGCGCAGTACCTGAAGCCGGCGAACCGCGTGCTCGGCGTGTTCGTGCCCACCGGCAGCCCGGAGCGCGCCGACATCCCGCCGACCCCCGATCTGCAGGCGCAGCTCAAGGACTACCGCGGCGGCGAGAGCGTGCGCTTGGGCGAGGCCTTCGATCCGTCGCCGCAGAACATCGAGTCGCGCCTGGTGCGCCGCACGCTGTCCAACGGCATCCGCGCGGCGCTGCTGCCGAAGAAGACGCGCGCCGGCCGCGTCGTGGCGAGCATCGCGCTGCACTTCGGCGACGAGAAGAGCCTCACCGGCCGCGAGGTCGCCTGCGACTTCGCCGGCTCGATGCTGATGCGCGGCACGAAGAAGCGCAGCCGCGCCGAGCTGAAGGACGCGCTCGACCGCCTGAACGCCAGCGTCTCCCTCGGCGAGCACGGCGCGAGCATCGAGGTGCGCCGCGAGAATCTGGTCCCGGCGCTCGCGCTGGTGGCCGAGGCGCTGCGCGAGCCCGCCTTCCCCGCCGCCGAGTTCGAGGAGATGAAGCGCGCGGCGCTCACCGGCGCGCAGTCGCAGCTCTCCGACCCTTCCGCGCTCGCCAGCGTGCGCCTGGCGCGGCACCTGCACACCTACCCCGAAGGCCACCCGCACTACACGCCGACCATCGAGGAGCGCATCGAGAAGATGCGCGCCACCACGCTCGAGGACGCGCAGGCCTGCCATCGCCAGCTGATCGGCGCCACGCGGGCCGACTTCGTCGCCGTGGGCGATTTCGCCCCCGACGAAGTGGCGCGCGCCGTCGACGAGCTGTTCGGCCCCTGGCGCACCCCCGCCCCGTTCCAGCGCGTGCCGTGGCGCTACTTCGAGCGCCCGCCGCTCGAGAACGAGTTCGTCACGCCCGACAAGGCGAACGCGGTGCTGCGCGCCGGCGTCAACGTGAAGATGCGCGACGACCACCCGGACTTTGCCGCACTGGTGCTGGCGAACCACCTCCTCGGCGGCTCGCCCACCGGACGCGTGCCGGCGCGCGTGCGCGAGAAGGAGGGCCTCTCGTACAGCACCTACACCAGCTTCAGTTCCAGCGCCTTCGACGAGTCGGCGGAGTTCCGCGTCTCGGCGATCTTCGCGCCGCAGAACCGCGACGCGGTCGAGCGCGCCATCCGCGAGGAGATCGAGCGCGCGGTGCGCGAGGGCTTCTCCGCCGCCGAGGTCGAGGCGGGCCGGCACTCGGTGCTGCAGGCGCGGCGCCTGGCGCGCACCCAGGACCGCTCGCTCGCGGGCCGGCTGTCTTCCTACGCCTTCGCCGGGCGCACCTTCGCCTGGGACATCGCGCTCGAGAAGAAGATCGCCTCGCTCTCCGCCGCCGAGGTGAACGCGGCCCTGAAGAAGTACATCGACCCCTCCCGCCTGGCGATCATCCTCGCCGGCGACTTCAAGAAGGACTGATCAGGGCTTTTGCTTCAGCAGGTCCCGGATCTCTTCCAGGAGCTGCTCCTGCCGCGGCGGCGTGGGGTCCGCCTTCGCCGGCTCCTCGCGCTTGAGGCGATTGATGAGCTTCACGGCGAGGAAGACCACCCAGGCGATGATCACGAAGTCGAGGCAGGTCTGCAGGAACTTGCCGTACTGGATCTTCGCCTCGCCCACCTCGACCGCCAGGTCGGTGAAGTCCAGGCCGCCGAGCAGCGTGCCGACCAGCGGCATGGCGATGTCGCCGACGAGGGAGGCGACGATCTTGCCGAACGCGGCGCCGATGATGACGGCGACCGCGAGATCCACCGCGTTGCCCTTGACGGCGAACTCGCGGAACTCCTTGGCGATGCTCATGGGTAGCTCACCTCGATGATTTCGATCGGCTCCTCGCCCGCCGGACTGCGCAGCGTGACCGTATCGCCCTCCCGCGCCTTCAGCAGCGCCCTGGCGATCGGCGAGATCCACGACACCTGGCCCCGCGCCGGGTCGACCTCATCGACGCCGACGATACGGATCTGCCTTTCGCCCTCTTTCCCCCTGATTCTGATCGCCGCCCCGAAAAACACCTGATCGGTGTCGCGGCCGCTGGAACGCACGATCTCGGCTGCCTCGAGGCGCTTGATGAGGAAGCGCACGCGCCGGTCGATCTCGCGCAGGCGCCGCTTGCCGTAGATGTAGTCGCCGTTCTCCGAGCGATCGCCGTTCGAGGCGGCCCAGGCGACGGTCTTCACCACCTCGGGCCGCTCGAGCTCGACGAGCCGGCGCAGCTCCGCGTCGAGGCGCGCGTAGCCCTCCGGGGTCATGTAATTCTTGCCGCCGGGAGGCAGCGCGCTCGGCGCCGGCTCGACGTCGTCTTCGTCGTGGCCGTTTTCCTTGACAAAAGCTTTCGACATGGGGGAGTTCGCGACGATTCTATCTCCCCTTGCAACTGCCTCGCCAAGCTCCGAAAATTAGCGCGCTAAGGGGAGGCGGCAATGGCAGAGAAGAAGCGCGACAAGCTCGATTTTTTGACGCGGATGCGCATCCGCGAGCTGGTGCTGATGGGCCTCATCACCATCACCGCCGTGCTCGCCAACCTGCCCGAGGAATACGTCAGCGAGACGCTGGGGATCAGCCCGCAGGGCCTGATCGCGGTGCTCGCCATCGCGGTGATCATCGGCCTGTTCCTGTACCTGAAGTTCGGCCTGTTCGTGGCGGTGGTGCTGCTCATCGCCGGCGCCAACATGCCCGACCAGATCGCCGAGGGCCTGAACATCTCGCGCGTGCCCATCGTGCTCGCGCTGGTGGCGCTGGTGGGCGTGGGCCTGATCAACTACGTGGTGAAGATGCTGCCCACCGGCCTCGAGGCCAAGCCCAGGGAGAAGAGCGCCGAGGGCGTGCGCGCCATGTTCTACGGCATCGAGAAGAACAACCTGGTGTACGTGCAGAAGGTGCTGTCGATGAACTTCGACCCCAACGTGCACCACGAGAACGGCTATACGCCCCTTGCCTACGCCGCCATGAAAGGCAGCGTGCCGATGCTCGATCTCCTGCTCAGGAACGGCGCCGACCCGAGCCAGCTCACCAAGGAAGGCGACACCCCGGTGGAGCTGGCGTTGCGCATGGGGCATGCCGAAGCCGCCGACCTCCTGAAGCGCGCCCGCATGTCGACCGCGGAGGCCCCGGCGGCCGCCGAGGCCGAGCCAGCGACGCAGGCTGTATGATGACTAAGCCTTTAGAAACATCATCTTAAGAAGAAGACTTCGCGTCCTTGATCAATATCAAGTTTTGCGGCTTACCGCGCCCGTAATCTGGGCGCATAATTTCATATACTGTATGGATAGCCAGTGCGCCGCGATCCCCGCGGCCACGCACTGGCGTTAGCCCGGGAGAAGAAACGTGGAACAGACCATCGCCCCCGGTGGCGTGCGCGAGCAGGAAGTTTCGCGCGACACGCTGCTCGAGAAGTACGCCAAGGGCAAGGAATCCTCCGTCGAGGAGGTGCGCCGCCGCGTAGCGCGCGCCCTCGCCCAGGTGGAGCCGGAAGACCGCCGCGCCCAGTGGGAGCGGCGATTCCTGCAGGCGCAGGAGCAGGGCTTCATCCCCGCCGGGCGCATCAACTCGGCGGCCGGGGTGGCGATCCAGGCGACCCTCATCAACTGCTTCGTCCAGCCGGTCGGCGACTCGATCTCCGAGGTGGTGGACGGCAAGCCCGGCATCTACACCGCGCTGCGCGAGGCGGCCGAGACCATGCGCCGCGGCGGCGGCGTCGGCTACGACTTCTCCGCCATCCGGCCGAAGGGCGCGGAGGTGAAAGGCACGCACTCGCGCGCGAGCGGCCCGGTCTCCTACATGCGGGTGTTCGACCGCTCCTGCGAGACCGTCGAGTCCGCCGGCGCCCGGCGCGGCGCGCAAATGGGCGTGCTGCGCTGCGACCACCCCGACATCGAGGACTTCGTCCACGCCAAGGACCAGGGCGACCTCGCCAACTTCAACATCTCGGTGGGCGTCACGGACGACTTCATGCTCGCCGTCGAAAAAGATGCCATGATCGAGCTGGTCCATAAAGCGAAGCCCTGGCCGGCCAACCAGGAAGCGTATCGCCGCGAGGACGGCCTCTGGGTCTACCGCAAGCTGCGGGCGCGCGAGCTGTGGGAGCAGATCATGCGCTCCACCTACGACCACGCCGAGCCCGGGATCCTGTTCCTCGACCGCATCAACCGCGACAACAACCTCGCCTACTGCGAGACCATCGAGGCGACCAATCCCTGCGCCGAGCAGCCGCTGCCGCCCTACGGCTGCTGCTGCCTGGGGTCCATCGATCTCACGAAGTTCATCCGCAATCCCTTCTCGGAAAGCTCGTCCTTCGATTTCGCTTCCTTCGCGGAAACCGTCGGCGTGTCGATCCGCATGCTCGACGACGTGCTCGACGTCACCGCATGGCCGCTCGAGCAGCAGCACGCCGAGGCGATGGCGAAGCGCCGCGTCGGGCTTGGCTTCACCGGCCTGGGCGACGCGCTCATCATGCTGCGCCTCAGGTACGACACCGAAGAGGCGCGGCGCATGGCCGCGCGCATCTCGGAGGCGATGCGCGACGCCGCCTACCGGGCCTCGGTGGACCTGGCACGGGAGCGCGGCGCCTTCCCGCTCTTCAATGCCGACCTGTACCTCTCGGGGACGAGCTTCGCGGCGCGCCTGCCGGAGGAGATCAAGGCCCTGATTGCCAAGCACGGCATCCGCAATTCCCACCTGCTGTCGATCGCGCCGACCGGCACCATCAGCCTCGCCTTCGCCGACAACGCCTCCAACGGCATCGAGCCGCCCTTCTCCTGGGTATACACGCGCAAGAAGCGCACCGACGACGGCTTCCAGGAGTATGCGGTCGAGGATCACGCGTGGCGGCGCTACAAGTCCCTGGGCGGCGACGTGGAGAAGCTCCCGCCCTACTTCGTCACGGCCCTGGAGATGTCGGCGCAGGCGCACCAGGAGATGGTGGCCGCGGTGGCGCCCTACATCGACACCAGCATCTCCAAGACGGTGAACGTGCCGGAGGACTATCCCTACGGCGAGTTCCAGGACCTCTATTTCGATGCCTGGAAATCCGGCCTCAAGGGCCTCGCCACCTACCGGCCGAACAAGGTGCTCGGCTCGGTGCTGTCGGTCGCGCCGAAGCCCCAGGACTTCGTCCAGGACGATACCAACCGCAGGATCTCGATCAAGAGCGTGCCGGCGCCGGTGCTCGCCTCGCTGCGCTGGCCGGGACGTCCCGACCTCTCCGCCGGCAACCCGGCGTGGACCTACATGATCGAGCACCCGCAGTACCGCTTCGCGGTGTTCGTGGGGCATGTAGAGAACGGCGCGCCGCATCCCTTCGAGGTCTGGGTGAACGGCAGCGAGCAGCCGCGCGGCCTGGGCGCCCTCGCCAAGACCCTGTCGATGGACATGCGCGCCAACGACCGATACTGGCTCAAGCTCAAGCTCGACGCGCTCGCCAAAGCGGGCGGGGACGACTCCTTCGACATGCCCTTCCCGCCGCGCGGCGAGAAGAAGCGCATGCCTTCCGTGGTCGCGGCCTTCGCGCAGGTGGTGCGCTGGCGTGTAGAACAACTGGAAAAAGGACTGGCCCAGGAGAGCTTTTCCCTGGCGGCCGAAGAAGGCTCCTCGCCTCTGATGGACGCCATGTTCGCGCTGAAGGAGCCGAAGACCGGCCCCGACGGCACCATTTCCTGGACGGTCGACGTCTTCAACGCGCGCACCGGCGATGATTTCGTACTCGGCCTCAAGGAAATCGCCCTTCCCGCAGGACGAGATGCAACGGCAGGGGTGACGCGTCCCTACTCGATGTGGCTCTCCGGCGAATACCCCCGCGCGCTCGACGGGCTGTGCAAGATCCTGTCGCTCGACATGCGGGTGCTCGACCCGGCGTGGATCGGCATGAAGCTGCGCAAGCTCCTCGAGTTCCCCGAGCCGCTCGGCGACTTCATGGCTTTCGTCCCCGGCAGCCGCAAGCAGCAGACGTTCCCCTCGACCGTCTCCTACCTCGCGCGCCTGATCCTGCACCGCTACGCGATGCTCGGCATCCTGGACGAGGAAGGCATCCCGAAGCAGCAGATGGGCATCCTGGAAGCGCCCTCGAAGGAAAAGAGCCCGATCATGGCCGGCGCGCGCTGCCCCGAGTGCGGCAACACGACGCTCATCCGCAAGGACGGCTGCGACTACTGCACCGCGTGCGGCTACGTGGGAGTGTGCGGCTAGGCGAGCACGTCCCGATATTCCGGGGACTTGTCGAAGACCGAGCGGGCGTAAGGGCATAGCGGCATCAGCCGCCGGTCGTTCGCACGCGCCCACTCGACCGCCGCCTTCACCAGCTCCCGCCCCGCTCCCGTGCCGCGCAGCGAGTCGTCCACGCTGGTGTGGTCGAGGATCACGCGGCTGCCGGCGACCGTGTACGTGAGCTCGGCCAGGCGCTTCCCTGCTTTTTCCACCAGGAATGCACCCCGGTGGCCGTTCTGTTCGTGGCTGATTACCATGGCCGGATGTTAGCTGCAGTCATCGTGCCCAGGACCCGCGACCTGGGCGACGGCTTCCAGGTGCGCCGCGCCCTCCCCGCCGTCGAGAAGCGCGCCGTCGGCCCGTTCGTGTTCTTCGACCAGATGGGGCCGGTGCGCCTCGCCCCCGGCCACGGCCTTGACGTGCGCCCGCACCCGCACATAGGCCTCGCGACGATCACTTATCTGTTTTCGGGAGAAATTCTCCATCGCGACAGCCTCGGCACGGTGCAGCCGATCCGCCCCGGCGAGGTGAACTGGATGACCGCCGGGCGCGGCATCGTGCATTCCGAGCGCACGCCGGCCGCCTTGCGCGCCGCCGGGCCCGCGGCATTCGGCATCCAGATCTGGATCGGCCTTCCGGCCGCCCAGGAAGAGGTCGAGCCCTCGTTCGTGCACTTCAAGGCAAAGGACCTGCCGGTGCTCGACGGCGACCTGCGCCTCATCGTCGGCACGCTGCGCGGTGCCCGCTCCCCCGTCCCTACGCATTCGCCCATGTTCTACGCCGAGCTCGCGGCGGGCCACAGCATCACGCTGAGCCCCGAGCACGATGAGCGCGCCGCCTACATCGCGCAGGGCGAGGTCGAGATCGGCGGCAGGCGCTTCCCGGCCGGCCAGCTCCTTGTCTTTGAATCCGGAAAAGACGTTCTCGTGAAGGCGAGCCCGGCATCCCGCGTCCTGCTGCTCGGCGGCGAGCCCCTGGGCGAGCGGCACATGTGGTGGAACTTCGTCTCCAGCCGCAAGGAGCGCATCGCACACGCCGCCGCGGACTGGAAGGCCGGGCGCTTCGCCCCGGTACCCGGCGAAACGGAATTCATCCCGCTCCCCGACGGCGCCCCGGGCGTCGTGAGCTACCCCTAGAGCGGCACGTTTCTAGCAGGGGTTCCTCCATTCCCAACGGAGGAATCCATGGCTGACCAGATCAAGATCCTCGGCATCGCCGGGAGCCTGCGCAAGCAGTCTTACAACAAGGGCGCGCTGCGCGCGGCGCAAAAGCTCTGCCCCGAGGGCGCGACCATCGAGGTGTTCGACCTCGCGGGCATCCCGCCCTTCAACCAGGACGACGAGAAGAACGCGCCCGCCAAAGTGAACGAATTCAAGCAAAAGATCAGGAGCGCGGACGCCATCCTGCTGGTGACTCCCGAGTACAACTACGGCATGCCCGGCGTGCTGAAGAACGCCATCGACTGGGCCTCGCGGCCTTACGGCGACAACGCCTGGAGCAACAAGCCGGTGGCGCTGATGAGCGCCGCGCTCAGCATGGGCGGCGGCGTGCGCGCGCAGTACCAGCTGCGCCAGGCTTTCGTGTTCCTGAACATGGAAGCCGTGATCCAGCCCGAGGTCGCCATCGGCAACGCGCCCGAGCGCTTCGACAAGGAAGGCAACCTCACCGACGAGACTTCGAAGAAGCTGATCGGGCAGCTGCTCAGGAACCTCGTCGACAAGGTGCGCCTGCTGAGACAGGCGCCGATGAAGGCTGCCGCCTAAGGGGTCGGCCGGGCGGCGCCCCACTTGTCGACCCAGAGGAGCGAGCACACCGACTTGGAGTCGGTGATGCGCCCGTCGCGCACCATGGCGAGCGCCTCGTCGAAGGGGACGATCAGGGTCTCGAGGAACTCGCCGGCGTCCAGCTTGGGTTTTCCCTGCAGGGAGAGTTTTCTCGCCAGGAACAGCCCGATGGCCTCATCGGTATAGGCGATCGCCGTGTGCATCGTGCCCAGGCGCGTCCACTCCTGCGCCGCGTAGCCGGTCTCTTCCAGAAGCTCGCGCTTCGCGGTGTCGAGCGGCGGCTCGCCGGGGTCGAGCTTGCCGGCCGGCACTTCGATGAAGGCACGCCGGTGCGGGTAGCGGAACTGCCGCTCGAGGAGCACCGTGCCGTCGTCGAAGAGGGGGACGATGGCCACGGCGCCGGGGTGGCGGATGTATTCGCGCGTCGCCTCGCCGCCGTCGGGAAGCCGCACCCGGTCGCGGCGCACCTTGAGCAGCGCGCCGTCGAAGACGACGTCGCCGTCGACGAAATGCTCGGTGAGGTCCTTCAACCCGCTTCTCCTGCTACAACGCGATGATGGCGGCGAAGCACACCGCCATGAGCGGCTGCGGCAGGATGCCGAAGAGGAGCAGCGACAGGCTGTTGGCCGAGAGCAGCGCGCCGAAGCCGATGCGCCGCTCGAGCGGGGTGGTATCGACCGGGTCATCGAAGTACATCAGCTTCACCACCCGCAGGTAGTAGAACGCGCCGACCAGCGAGAACATGACCGCCGCCACCGCGAGCCACAGGTAGCCGGCCGAGACGGCGGCCGAGATCACTGCCAGCTTGGCGTAGAAGCCCGCCATGGGCGGCACGCCGGTGAGCGAGAACATGACCAGCAGCATCAGGAACGCGGTCCAGGGGCTGCGGCGGTTCAGGCCGCGCATGTCGTCGAGGTTCTCGCAGTCGAAGCCGGCGCGCGAGAGGTAGAGAAGCATGCCGAACGCGCCCACCGACATGATCGCGTAGACGATGGCGTAGAAGAGCGCCGCGGTGTACGCGTCGACGGCGTTGCGCGTGTTGCCGTCGACCACGCCCGAGAGCAGCCCGAGCAGCATGAAGCCCATGTGGCCGATCGCGGAATAGGCGAGCATGCGCTTCAGGTTCGATTGCGCGATGGCGACGATGTTGCCCAGCGCCATCGACGCCAGGGCGAGGAGCGCCAGCATCTGCTGCCAGTCGGCGGCGAGCGCGGGCAGGCCGTTCACGAGCAGGCGGATCGCCATGGCGAAGGCGGCGAGCTTCGGCCCGGCGCTGATCACCAGCGTCACCGGCGTGGGCGCGCCGTGGTACACGTCCGGGATCCACATGTGGAAGGGCACCACGCCGACCTTGAAGGCGAGGCCGGCCACGACGAAGACCAGCCCGAAGACGAGGAACCGTTCTTCGGATTCAGTTTTTACAAGCCCGGCTACCGCACGCGAAACCGCCGGGATGTCGAGGGTCCCGGTGGCGCCGTAGATCATCGACATGCCGTACAGCAGCAGCCCCGAGGACAGCGCGCCGAGCACGAAGTACTTCATCGCCGCCTCGGTCGAGGCCGCGGAGTCGCGGTTGAGCGCCACCATCGCGTACAGGCAGAGCGACATCAGCTCGAGGCCGAGGTACACGGTGAGGAAGCTCGAGGCGCTGATCATCACCATCATGCCGAGCAGCGCGAAGAGCAGCAGCGTGATGAACTCGCCGCGCAGCAGGCCGCGGTCGAGCAGCCACTGGCGCGAGTACACCAGCGCCGCCCAGGCCGCGAGATAGCAGGCGAGCTTGAGCACGTGCGACATGAAGTCGGCGATGAACAGGCCGTGGAACAGGTAGTACTTGGACCCGCCCGAGAGGACGAGCACGACCGCCGTCGTCAGCACGCACAGCGCGAGCACCACCTGCGCGAGGGCGAGGCTGAGCGTGCGCCGCTCGCTCTTCACGTACAGGTCGACGATCATCACCGCACACGCGCCGGCGAGGAGGATCATCTCGGGCGCCGCGGGCAGGTGGTCGAGGAGGACGGTGAGGTTCATATCTTGGGTATCGCCATGTGGCGCAGCAGCTCGTTCACCGACGCGTGCATCACCTCGGTGAAGGGCAGCGGGTAGACCCCCATGAAGAGCACCGCCACGGCAAGGGCCGACAGGACAATCAGCTCTCTTGGATTCAAGTCCTTCAGGGAAGCAACCTTGTCATTCGCCACGGCGCCGAAGATGACCCGCTTGTACATCCACAGCGTGTAGGCGGCGCCCCAGATGAGCGTGGTCGCCGCCACCGCCGCCACCCAGAAGTTGACCTTCACGGCGCCCATGATGACCATGAACTCGCCGACGAAGCCGCTGGTGGCGGGAAGCCCCGCGTTCGCCATGGCAAAGAGCATCATCAGGCTGGCGAAGCGCGGCATGGTGTTCACCACGCCGCCGTAGTCGCTGATCTGGCGCGAGTGCATGCGGTCGTACATCACGCCGATGCACAGGAACAGCGCCGCCGAGACGAAGCCGTGCGAGATCATCTGCACCAGACCCCCCTCGACGCCGTAGGCGTTGAAGAGGAAGAAGCCGAGCGTGACGAACCCCATGTGCGAGACCGACGAGTAGGCGATGAGCCGCTTCATGTCGGTCTGCACCAGAGTCACCAGGCCGATGTAGGCAATGGCGACGAGCGAGAGCGCGATCATCAGCCAGGCGAGGTCGCGCGCGGCGTCGGGGAACATCGGCAGGCTGAAGCGGATCAGGCCGTAGGCGCCGAGCTTGAGCAGGATCGCCGCCAGCACCACCGAGCCCCCGGTCGGGGCCTCGGTGTGCGCGTCGGGCAGCCAGGTGTGCACCGGCCACATCGGCACCTTCACCGCGAAGGCGAAGAGGAAGCCGAAGAACAGCCACTTCTGCGCTTCCAGCGTCAGCGGCAGCTTGTGCCAGTCGACGATGGCGAAGCTGCCGCCGGACTTCTGGTACAGGTACAGCAGCGCGACCAGCATGAGCAGCGAGCCGAACAGCGTGTAGAGGAAGAACTTCACCGCCGCGTAGACGCGGTTGGGGCCGCCCCACACGCCGATGATGATGAACATCGGGATCAGGGTCGCCTCGAAGAAGACGTAGAAGAGCACCGCGTCGAGCGCCGCGAACACGCCGTTCAGCAGCCCCGACATCACCAGGAAGGCGGCGTTGTACTGCGCCACGCGGCTCTCGACCACGGTCCAGCCGGCGACCACCACCAGGACGGTGATGAAGCTGTTCAGCAGCACGAACAGCAGCGAGATGCCGTCGACGCCGAGATGGTAGTGGATGTTGAACTGCGGGATCCAGGCCTTGCGCACCGCGAACTGGAAGCCCGGATCCTGCAGGTCGAAGCCCGTGTACAAGGGGATGGTGACGAGGAAGCCGGCGATGGCGCCGGCGAGCGCCACCCAGCGCGAGTTGCGCTCCCCCGCCGCGAGCGCCAGCAGGCCGGCGGCGATGGGCACCCAGATCGCGAGCGAAAGGAGCACCTAGCGCCTCAGCAGCCAGAGGGTGAGGATGAGCAGGCCGAAGAGCATCGCCACCGCGTACTGGTTGAGCAGCCCGGTCTGCACGAGACGCAGCACGCCGGAGAACCAGCCCACCGCGCGCGCCGAGCCGTTCACCATCAGGCCGTCGATCATCGTCTGGTCGCCCGCCTTCCAGAAGCCCCTGCCGAGCAGGCGCGCGCCGCCGGCGAAGAGCCAGGCATAGAGCTCGTCGAAGCCGTACTTGCGCTCGACCAGCGCGTAGAGCGGGCCGAAGCGCGCGGCGATGCGGCCGGGCATTTCCGGTTTCTTGAGGTACAGAAGCCAGGCGGTGAAGATGCCGGCCACGGCGAGCCAGAAGGGCAGCGCGGTGAAGCCGTGGCCGATGAACGACCAGATGCCGAAGTAGTTGGGGTCCGGCGGCGGCAGGCTGTCGCCGAAATAGTTGCCGTAGACGAAGCTGCCGACGAACCACCCCGCCCCCACCGAGGGGATGGCGAGCAGCACCAGGGGCAGCGTCACCACCGCGGGCGACTCGTGCGGCGGGTGCGCCGGGTCGAAGCGCTCGCGGCCGTGGAAGGCCATGAACACCAAGCGGAAGGTATAGGCGGCGGTGACGAACACGCACGCCACTACGCAGAAATAGGCGAAGGCCGCGCCCGGGGTCTCCGCGTGGTGCACCGCCTCGATGATGGCGTCCTTGGAGAAGAACCCGGCGAAGCCCGGGATGCCGGCCGAGGAGATGGCGGCGATCAGCATGCTCCAGTAGGTGATGGGCATGAAGCGCTTCAGCCCGCCCATCTTGCGCATGTCCTGCTCGTGGTGCAGCGCGATGATCACCGAGCCGGCGGCGAGGAACAGCACCGCCTTGAAGAAGGCGTGCGTCACGAGGTGGAAAATCGCCGCCGAGTACGCCGAGGCGCCGAGCGCGGCGGTCATGTAGCCGAGCTGCGAGAGCGTCGAGTAGGCGACCACCCGCTTGATGTCGTACTGGGTGAGGGCCACCAGCGCCATCGAGAGCGCGGTGATGGCGCCGATGATCAGCACCACCGAGCGCGCCGTTTCCGAAAGCTCGTAGAGAGGCGACATGCGCGCCACCATGAAGATGCCGGCGGTCACCATGGTCGCGGCGTGGATCAGCGCCGAGATCGGCGTCGGGCCCTCCATCGAGTCGGGCAGCCAGACGTGCAGCGGGAACTGCGCGCTCTTGCCCATGGCGCCGACGAACAGCAGGATGCAGATGAGCGTCATCTCCGAGCTGAATTCCTTGCCTCTCGCAAAAACGTCCGCGTAGTCCAGGCTGCCGAAGTTCGCCAGGACGAGGCCGATGCCGAGCAGGAAGCCGAAGTCGCCGACGCGGTTGACGAGGAAGGCCTTGAGGTTGGCGCGCACCGCGCTTTCCTTCGTGTACCAGAAGCCGATCAGCAGGTAGGACACCAGCCCCACCGCCTCCCAGCCGAAGAACAGCTGCACGAAGTTGTTCGCCATCACCAGCATCAGCATCGAGAAGGTGAAGAGCGAGATGTACGCGAAGAAGCGCTGGTAGCCCGGGTCCTCGGCCATGTAGCCGATGGTGTAGATGTGCACCATCAGCGACACGAAGGTCACCACCACCATCATCAGCGCCGTCAGCCGGTCGACGAGGAAGCCGATCTCGAAGCGCGTGCCGCCGCTGGTCATCCAGGTGTAGACCGTGCCCTCCGCGCCCTGGAGGCTGGCGCCGTTCAGCACCTGGACGAAGATCCAGCACGAGGCGAGGAAGGACAGCAGCACCGAGAAGATGGTCACGGTGTGGCTGCCGGCGCGGCCGACGCTGCGCCCGCCCAGCCCGGCGACGATGGCGCCGATGAGCGGCGCGAAAGCGGCGACGATGGCGAGCTCTTTCATCCCTTCAGCGTGTCCAGGTCTTCCACGTCGATGCTGTTCAGATTCCGGAACAGCACGACCAGGATGGCGAGGCCGATCGCCGACTCGGCCGCCGCCACGGTGAGGATGAAGAACACGAACACCTGGCCGGCGATGTCGCCCAGGAAGTGCGAGAAGGCGATGAAGTTGAGGTTCACCGCGAGCAGCATCAGCTCGATCGCCATCAGCAGCACGATCAGGTTGCGCCGGTTGAGGAAGATGCCGACCACGCTGATGGCGAAGAGGATCGCACCCAGGACGACGTAGTGGTTGACGGTAAGCGCCGCGCTCATTGCCTGATTTATTCCTTTTCCGAGGGCATGGAAACGAGCCGCACGCGCTCCGCGGGGTGCGCGCGCACCTGCTCCGAGGGGTCCTGGCGCCGCGTGTCCTTGCGTGCGCGCAGGGTGAGCGCGATGGCGGCGATGATCGCCACCAGCAGCACCACCGCGGCGATCTCGAAGGCGTAGGCGTAGTCGGTGTAGAGGATGCGGCCGAGCTGCTGGGTGTTGCTGGTCCCCGGCGGCAGCGCCTGCACGCGCGTGGCGAAATAGCGGTTGGCGAGCACCGCGACCATCTCCGCCACCATGATGCCGCCGACCAGCAGCGCGAGCGGCAGGTTGCGCCAGAAGCCCTCGCGCACGCGCTCGATGTCGATGTCGAGCATCATCACCACGAAGAGGAACAGCACCATTACCGCGCCGACGTAGACCACCACCAGCACGATGGCGAGGAATTCCGCGCGCAGCAGCAGCCACAGCGCCGCCGCGGTGAAGAAGGCGAGCACGAGGAACAGCGCCCCGTGCACCGGGTTGCGCGCGGTGACGACGCGCACGCCGGAGAGCACCAGCACGGCGGCGAAGAGGTAGAAGACGACGGTTTCGAGCATTCTTGTTGGTTGTGCTTCTAGCGGAAGCGGGCGTCGGCGGCCCGGTCCCGGGCGATTTGCTCCTCGTAGCGATCGCCGACCGCGAGCAGCATCGGCTTGGTGTAGTAGAGATCCCCCCGCCTCTCCCCGTGGTACTCGAGCACCCGGGTCTCGACGATGGCGTCGACCGGGCAGGCTTCCTCGCAGAAGCCGCAGAAGATGCACTTGGTGAGGTCGATATCGTAGCGCGTGGTGCGGCGCGTGCCGTCTTCCCGCTGCTCCGACTCGATGTGGATGGCGAGCGCCGGACACACCGCCTCGCACAGCTTGCAGGCGATGCAGCGCTCTTCGCCGTTCGGATAGCGGCGCAGCGCGTGCAGGCCGCGGAAGCGCGGGCTCGCGGGCGTCTTCTCCTCCGGGAACTGCACCGTGATCTTGCGCGCGAAGAGGTGCCGCCCGGTGAGCGCCAGGCCGCGGAACAGCTCGAGCAGCAGGAAGCTGCGGAAGAATTCCAGGGCGCGCGTCATTTCCAGATGCTCCAGGGGGTCTGCATCCACACGCCCACCACGACGATCCAGACCAGGGTGAGCGGGATGAACACCTTCCAGCCCAGGCGCATGATCTGGTCGTAGCGGTAGCGCGGGAAGGTGGCGCGGAACCACAGGAACAGCGACACCAGCACGAAGATCTTGAGGAGCAGCCAGCCGAACGGCGGGATCCAGTTCGCCACCACCGAGTCGACCGGCGCCTGCCAGCCGCCGAAGAACATCACCGCGGTGAGCGCGCTGATGAGCAGCATGTTCATGTACTCGGCCATGAAGAACAGCGCGAAGCTCATGCCCGAGTACTCGACCATGTGCCCGGCGACGATCTCCGACTCGCCCTCGACCACGTCGAAGGGCGCGCGGTTGGTCTCGGCGATGCCCGAGACGAAGTACACCACCAGCATCGGCAGCAGCGGCAGCCAGTTCCAGGAGAGGAAGTTCAGGCCCCAGTCGGCGAAGCGCCCGCGCCCCTGGGCCTCGACGATGTCGGAGAGATTGAGGCTGCCCGAGACCATCAGCACCACCACCAGCGCGAAGCCCATCGCCAGCTCGTAGGAGACCATCTGCGCCGCCGAGCGCATGGCGCCGAGGAAGGCGTACTTGGAGTTCGACGCCCAGCCGGCGACGATCACGCCGTACACGCCGATCGAGGAGAGCGCGAGGATGTAGAGCAGGCCGGCGTTGATGTCGGAGAGCACCACCTCGGGCGCGATCGGGATCACCGCCCAGGCGGCGAGCGCCGGCGCGAGCATCACCACCGGCGCGGCGAGGTACAGGGCCTTGTTGGCGCGCGTCGGGAGGATGACCTCCTTCACCAGCAGCTTCAGGCCGTCGGCGATCGGCTGCAGCAGGCCGAGCGGCCCGACGCGGTTCGGGCCGATGCGGATCTGGATCCAGCCGATCAGCTTGCGCTCCCACAGCGTGAGGTACGCGACCGCGATGAAGAGCGGGATCACCATCGCGACGATGAAGGCGAGCGTGGTGCCGGTCGTGTACACCGCCGGGCCCCAGACCGGGCCGAACCAGGCGTCCGACGTGTTGACGAGCCACTCCTTCATGCGGCCTGCCCCACGGCGACCTTCTCGACGCTCAAGCTCCCGAACATCGGCCCGACCGCCGCCGTCGAACGGTGCGCGGCGGAAACGCGCAAGCAGCCGTCGGCGACGCCCTCGTCGATCGCGGCTGCCAGGCGCGCGCCGTTGACCGACACCGGCTGGCCCGCCGAGATCCCCAGCTTCTGCGCCAGGCGCGAGTTCATCCACGCCTTCGGCGGCTGCGCGTCGCGGGTCGCCTGCAGCGGCGGCGAGCGGCGCACCAGCGGATCGGCGAAATACATCGGCACGTCCGCGACTCTCTGAATGCCCGGGGAGGGCTTGCCTTCGGCTGCGCCTTCCATCCGGATTTCGTTGGATAGCAGATCCGGGACGCTCCTGCCGCCAAGGCAGGCGTCGCGCACCTGGTCGATGCTGTCGAAGGCCATGTCCGGCCGACCGAGCAGGCTGCCCAGCACGCGCAGCACCTTCCACGCCGGGCGCGCGTCGCCGAGCGGCTTGACGGTGGCGTGGAAGCCCTGCACGCGGCCCTCGGTGCTGACGAAGGTCCCGGAGGTCTCGGTGAAAGGCGCCACCGGCAGCAGCACGTGCGCGTAGTCGAGCCCGGTCTTGAACGCGGAGAGCTGCACCACGAAGTCGGCCTTCTGCATCGCTTCCAGCGCCGCGCGCGGGTCGGCGAAGTCGCACTCGGGCTCGGCGTTCAGAAGGACAAAGTTCTTCTTCTTCAGCAAGGTTTCAAGGTTCCCGCCCGCGGGAAGACCGGCCAGGTAGCCGCCGACGGAGTTCGCCGCCTCGCCCAGGAACCCGACCCTGACGCCGAGCGCCTGCGCCGCGGCATGGATCTGCGCCGCCTGCGGGTGCTGCTGCGCGAAGTTGCCGAGCAGCACCGCGGCATTTCTTCCGCCCTTCAGAATGTCTTCAAAACCTTTTATCTGAGAAAGAATTTCCGATGGCGGCACGATCTTCCTGCTGGCGATCGGCATCAGCCAGTCGTCGTCCACCGAGTGCAGCATGTGGATCTGCGTGCGGCGCTTCGCCGCCTGGCGCAGCCGGTGCGCGAGCAGCGGATGGTCCTTGCGCAGGAAGGAGCCGACCACCAGCACGCGGTCGAGCTTCTCGAGCTCGGCCACCGGCATGCCCAGCCAGGGAATGCCGCCATGCTTGCCGTCGGCGGAGAAGTCGCAGTGCCGCAGGCGGAAGTCGGCAGGTCCCAGCTTCGAAACCAGGAACAATTCCTCGAGCGTGGAATGCGGCGAGGCGAGGACGGCAAAATCCTTGAGCCTTTCGATCGAAAAGTCGAGCGCTTCCTGCCAATCGACCTCGCGCCAGCCGCCGCCCTCGCGGATCATCGGGCGCTGCAGGCGCTCGGGCGAGTTGAGCGCCCCGTAGGAGAAGCGGTCCTTGTCCGAGAGCCAGCACTCGTTCACCGCCTCGTTCTCGAGCGGCAGCACGCGCATGACGCGGTTCTGCTTGACCTGCACCACCAGGTTCGAGCCCAGGCCGTCGTGCGGCGAGATCGACTTGCGGCGCGAGAGCTCCCAGGTGCGCGCGCTGTAGCGGAAGGGCTCCGAGGTGAGCGCGCCCACCGGGCACAGGTCGATCATGTTGCCGGAGAGCTCCGACTCGACGGCGCGGCCGACGAAGGAGACGATCTCGGCGTTCTCGCCGCGCCCGGCGAGGCCGAGCTCCATGACCCCGGCGATCTCCTGGCCGAAGCGCACGCAGCGCGTGCACTGGATGCAGCGGCTCATCTCTTCGGCCGCCACCAGGGGACCCAGCTCCTTCCGCGAGACGACCCGCTTTTCCTCGGTATAGCGCGAGTTGCTGTGGCCGTAGCCGACCGCGAGGTCCTGCAGCTGGCATTCGCCGCCCTGGTCGCAGATCGGGCAGTCGAGCGGGTGGTTGATGAGCAGGAACTCCATGACGCCGTTCTGCGCGTCCTTGGCGGCCGCGGAGCTCGTCTTCACCTTCATCCCCTCGGTCACCGGCGTGGCGCAGGCCGGCAGGGGCTTGGGCGCCTTCTCAACCTCCACCAGGCACATGCGGCAGTTCGCGGCGATCGAGAGCTTGCGGTGGTAGCAGAAGTGCGGCACGTAGATGCCGAGCTTGTTCGTCGCATCCATCACGGTCGAGCCGTGCGGCACCTCGACTTCGCGGCCGTCGACGGTGAGCTTGAGCGTGGCCATCAGGCGGCCTCCGCCATGTTGCGGATCACGTGCGGCTCGAGCCGGGCGCCCGCCCGGCCCCACTTGGGCTCGACGGCGCCGTACAGGCATTCCTTGTGCTGGATGTGGTGCACGAACTCGCTGCGGAAGTGCTTGATGAAGCTCTTCACCGGCAGCGCCGCGGCGTCGCCCAGCGCGCAGATGGTGCGCCCGGCGATGTTGTCGGCGACGTCGTCGAGGAGCGCGAGGTCCTCGATGCGCCCCCTGCCCGTCTCGATGCGGTTGACCACGCGGTAGAGCCAGCCGGTGCCCTCGCGGCAGGGCGTGCACTGGCCGCAGGACTCCTCGAAATAGAAGTACGACAGGCGCTCGAGCGCGCGCACCATGCAGGTCGAGTCGTCCATGACGATCACCGCGCCGGAGCCGAGCATCGAGCCGGCCTTGGCGATGGCGTCGTAGTCCATGTCGGTCTTCATCATGACCTCGGCGGGCAGCACCGGCATCGACGAGCCGCCGGGGATCACCGCCTTCAGCTTGCGCCCGGGCCGCATGCCGCCGGCCATCTCGAGCAGCTTCGCGAACGGCGTGCCCAGGCGCACCTCGTAGTTGCCGGGACGGGCGACGTGCCCGCTCACCGTGAAGAGCTTGGTGCCGCCGTTGTTCGGCCGGCCGAGCGCGAGGAACGCGTCGCCGCCGTTCCTCACGATCCAGGGCACCGCGGCGAAGGTCTCGGTGTTGTTGATGGTGGTGGGCTTGCCGTAGAGGCCGTAGCTCGCCGGGAACGGCGGCTTGAAGCGCGGCTGGCCCTTCTTGCCCTCGAGGGACTCGAGCAGCGCCGTCTCCTCGCCGCAGATGTAGGCCCCGTAGCCGGCGTGGGCATACAGGTCAAACGAAAAATCGGAACCGAGAATATTCCTGCCGAGGTATCCGGCCGCATACGCCTCGCGCAACGCTTCCTCGTGCTGCTCGTAGATCTCCCAGACTTCGCCGTGGATGTAGTTGTAGCCGGCGGTGGCGCTCATCGCGTAGCCGGCGATGATCATGCCCTCGATCACCGCATGCGGGTTGTAGCGCAGCAGGTCGCGGTCCTTGCAGGTGCCGGGCTCGCCCTCGTCGGAGTTGCAGACCACGTACTTGGCGCCGGGGAAGGCGCGCGGCATGAACGACCACTTCAGTCCGGTCGGGAAGCCGGCGCCGCCGCGCCCGCGCAGGGCGGACTTCTTGAGGTCGGCGATGATCTCTTCAGGCTTTGTCTTGGATTCAATAATTTTTCGAAGAGCTTGATAACCGTCCCGCGCCTCGTAGTCCTTCAGCCGCCAGTTGCGGCCGTCGAGGCCCTTCATGAGGATGGCGTCAGGACCGTAATCCAGCATCATTTGAGGTTTTCCAGAAGGGAGTCGAGCTTTTCCTTCGACATGTAGTCGTGCATCTTCTTGTTGTTCACGAGCAGCACCGGCGCCATCGCGCAGGCCCCCATGCACTCGCCCTCCTTCAGCGTGAAGCGGCCGTCGGGCGTGGTCTCGTTGAAGTCGATGCCGAGCCTGTCGCGCAGGTGGTCGGCGGCCTCGAGCGCCCCCTGCAGGCCGCACGGCAGGCAGGTGCAGAGGGTGAGCTTGTACTTCCCGGTCTGGTGCAGGTTGTACATCGAGTAGAAGGTCGCCACCTCGTACACCGCCACTGGCGGCATGCCGAGGTAGCCCGCCACCTCGTCCATGGTCTCGGTGGAGAGCCAGCCCTTCTCGTCCTGGGCGATGATGAGCGCGCTCATCACCGCGGACTGCTTCTGGTCGGGCGGGTACTTGGCGACCTCCCGGTCGATCTTCCTGAGAGATTCAGCGGAAAGGCTCATCGGTCTATATCGCCGAAGACGATGTCGATGGTGCCAATGATGGCGACCGCGTCCGCGAGCATGTGGCCCTTGGCGAGCTCGCTCAGCGCCGAGAGGTGCGCGAAGCTCGGCGAGCGCAGCTTCATGCGGTAGGGCTTGTTGGCGCCGTCGGAGATGAAGTACACGCCGAACTCGCCCTTAGGGTGCTCGATCGCCGCGTAGGCCTCGCCCTCGGGCACGTGCATGCCCTCGGTGACGAGCTTGAAGTGGTGGATGAGCTGCTCCATGCCGAACTTCATCTCCTCGCGCGTCGGCGGCGCGATCTTGTGGTCGTCGACCATCACCGGCCCGGGATTCGCGCGCAGCCAGTCGATGCACTGCCGGACGATGCGGTTGGACTGCCGCATCTCCTCGACGCGCACCAGGTAGCGGTCGTAGGTGTCGCCGTTCACGCCCACGGGCACGGCGAAATCCATGCGGTCGTAGACCTCGTAGGGCTGCTTCCTGCGCAGGTCCCATTCGATGCCCGAGCCGCGCAGCATGACGCCGCTGAAGCCGAGCGCGAGGGCGCGCTCGGGAGACACGACGCCGATGCCGACCGTGCGCTGCTTCCAGATGCGGTTCTCCGTGAGCAGCGTCTCGTAGTCGTCGACGCACTTGGGGAAGCGCTCGGTGAAGTCCTCGATGAAGTCGAGCAGCGAGCCCTGGCGGTTGGCATTCAGCTTTCCGATTTCGGATGCATTTTTTATCTTTGAAACAGCGTATTGCGGCATGGCGTCCGGCAGGTCGCGGTACACGCCGCCGGGCCGGTAGTAGGCGGCGTGCATGCGCGCGCCGGACACCGCCTCGTAGCAGTCGAGCAGGTCCTCGCGCTCGCGGAAGCAGTAGAGGAACACCGTCATCGCGCCGAGGTCCAGGCCCTGCGTGCCGAGGAACAGCAGGTGGTTCAGGATGCGCGTGATCTCGTCGAACATGACGCGGATGTACTTCGCGCGCAGCGGCACCTCGATGCGCAGCAGCTTCTCCACCGCCATCACGTACGCGTGCTCGTTGCACATCATCGACACGTAGTCGAGCCGGTCCATGTAGGGCAGGCTCTGCAGGTAGGTCTTGTGCTCGGCGAGCTTCTCGGTGGCGCGATGCAGCAGCCCGATGTGCGGGTCGGCGCGCTGGATCACCTCGCCGTCGAGCTCGAGCACCAGGCGCAGCACGCCGTGCGCGGCCGGGTGCTGCGGGCCGAAGTTGAGCGTGTAGTTGCGGATCTCCGGCATCAGCCCTCTTGCGCGTAGTTCTCTTCGCGCACGATGCGCGGGGTCACTTCCCGCGGATCGATCGTGACCGGCTGGTAGACGACGCGCTTCTGCTCCGGGTCGTAGCGCATCTCGACGTAGCCCGAGAGCGGGAAATCCTTGCGGAAGGGATGCCCGACGAAGCCGTAGTCGGTCAGGATGCGGCGCAGGTCCGGGTGGCCGTCGAAGATGATGCCGAAGAGGTCGAAGGCCTCGCGCTCGTACCAGTTGGCCGAGGGCCAGACCTCGACCAGCGAGGGCAGCACCGGGAATTCGTCGTCGGGACAGAAGCAGCGCACGCGCAGCCGGCAATTGTTTCTGTGCGACAGGAGATGCAGTACGGCCGCGAAGCGGGCCCCTTCGCGCGGGCGGTCACCGTAGGCGGCATAGTCGACGCCGCACAGGTCGATCAGCTGCTCGAAGCCATGCTCGGTTTTCAGCTTTTCACAGATACTTTTATAGTCAGCAGCCTTGACCTCGACGGTGATCTCGCCCAGCCGCTCGACGGGGTTGAGGTCCTGGATCGAGTCGAACAGTCTCTGGAGCCGGGGCGTCATCTATCGTGCAATGGTTGAATTCGAGCTCGGCTTCATCGAGCGATCGTATTGGTTCGCTTGATCTTGTTCTGCAGCTGCACGATGCCGTAGAGCAGCGCCTCGGCGGTCGGCGGGCAGCCGGGCACGTAGATGTCGACCGGGACGATGCGGTCGCAGCCGCGCACCACCGAGTAGGAATAGTGGTAGTAGCCGCCGCCGTTCGCGCACGAGCCCATCGAGATCACCCAGCGCGGCTCGGCCATCTGGTCGTAGACCTTGCGCAGCGCCGGCGCCATCTTGTTGCACAGCGTGCCGGCGACGATCATGACGTCCGACTGGCGCGGGCTGGGGCGGAATACCACGCCGAAGCGGTCGAGGTCGTAGCGCGCCGCGCCGGCGTGCATCATCTCGATGGCGCAGCAGGCGAGGCCGAAGGTCATCGGCCACAGCGACCCGGTGCGCGTCCAGTTGATCAGCTTGTCGGCCGAGGTGGTGACGAAGCCCTCGTGCAGGACGCCTTCTATTCCCACTCCAGCGCTCCTTTCATCCACTCGTAGGCGAAGCCCACGGTCAGGATGGCGAGAAACAGCATCATCGACAGGAACCCGGCGAGCCCGATGTCGTTCAGCACCACCGCCCAGGGAAAGAGGAAGGCGATCTCGAGGTCGAACAGGATGAACAGGATCGCCACGAGGTAGTAGCGCACGTCGAATTTCATGCGCGCGTCCTCGAAGGCCTCGAAGCCGCACTCGTAGGGCGAGAGCTTCTCCGGGTCGGGGCGGTTCGGGCCGAGCAGCTTGCCGAGGGCAAGCGGCGCGACGCCGATGACCAGCGCGACGATGATGAAGAGCAGGATCGGAAAGTATTCTGCGAGCATAAGTCTGGTGCCCACGAGCAGACTCGAACTGCTACGGCTGTTTAGGCCACTAGCCCCTCAAGCTAGCGTGTCTACCAATTTCACCACGTGGGCGTAAACCGTCGGATTATCCCCCAAAAATTACTGCGGCACGGCCTTGTCCTTCGAACCATCGGCGGGCGGCGCGGCGGGCTCGGCCGCGGGCTTCTGCGCCGGCGCGGGCGCGGCCTTCTGCTGCTGGCGCACGGCGTCCATCACGCCGCCGCCCTCCGTCGTCGTGCGATGCGTCGCAAGGTAGGCGAGCGCTAGGCTGAGCGCGAAGAAGATCGTCGCGAGCACCGCCGTCGCGCGCGAGAGGAAATTCGCCGAGCCGGTGGCGCCGAAGAGGCTCCCCGAGGCGCCGCCGCCGAAGCCCGAGCCCATGTCGGCGCCCTTGCCGTGCTGGAGCAGCACCAGCCCGATGATCGCCAGCGCGACCAGGACGTGCGCCACGATGAAAACGTTCGTCCACATGCTCATGTCGTGACCCTTTTCGACCCCGCTGCGCGCAGGATCGCCAGAAACTCTTCCGCGGCGAGCGAGGCGCCGCCAACCAATCCGCCGTCGATGTCGGGCATGGCGAGAAGCCCCGCCGCGTTCGCGGCCTTCATGCTGCCGCCGTACAGGATGCAGATCCCAGAAGGCACTTTCGCTCTGAGAAACGCGTGTACGGCCTGCGCCTGCTCCGGCGTGGCGTTGCGCCCGGTGCCGATCGCCCACACCGGCTCGTAGGCGAGAACTGCATTTTCGAATGAAGAGCTGTTCAAAACTGCATCCAACTGCCGGCCCACCACTTGTTCCGTCCTGCCCGCCTCGCGCTCCGCGAGGGTCTCGCCGACGCACAGGATCGGCGTGAGGCCGCCCTTGCGCGCCGCGGCGAACTTGGCCGCGACCTGCTCGTCCGTCTCGCCGAAAAGCTGGCGCCGCTCCGAATGCCCGACGATGACGTACTTGCAGCCGAAATCCGCCAGCATCGCGGCCGAGACCTCGCCGGTGTATGCGCCTTGCGCGTGCTCGCTCAGGTTCTGAGCGCCCCACGCGACGGCGGTTCCCCGCAAGCGCTCGGCGGCCTGCGCCAGGTACGGAAACGGCACGCAGACCGCGCATTCGGCCCCCGCCTCGTCGCCCTGCCCGCGCACGATAGCGTCGAGCAAGGCCGCATTGGCCGCCCGGTTGCCGTGCATCTTCCAGTTTCCGGCGACCAGCCGGGTGCGTTTCATCGCCCAGGACCTCACCAAACCATTGAATTTTACCGTAAGTTCATCGCCGCCGCGGCTTCCTTCGCCAGGCGCGCAGAGACGGAATCCATGACGCCGACGAGGCGGCGCGCCGCAGCGTCGCGAAGCGGCTTGAGCAGCGTCGGCACGCGCACCGAGCGGCTGAGCGCGAGCGTTTCCTCGCCGTAGAGAGCGAGCAGCTCGCGCAGCAGCGCTTCGAGCTCGGCACCCGGGAAGGCGGCGCGCAGCGCCGCGCGCGCATCCTGCTCCGGCGCCCAGGTGGCGAGCACGCGCTGCGCGGCGGCGAACAGGCGCTCGATGCGCCGCCGGCGCACCGGCTCGATTTCCTCGTAGCGCACGACGACGCGGACCGGGAAGTGCGCCACTCGCTCGAGAAAGTCGCGATCAATGCTTTTTGTTCTCGCGACAAGGACATCGAGGCCCGCTTCGGCCGGCGCGGCCGCGGCGCGGATGACCATCGTGTCCTTGCGGACTTCCTTCGCGAGGTTGGCGGCCAGCACCTGCTCGAGGCGCGCCGGCATGAGCTGCAGCGGCAGCGCCTCGCGCAGCGCGGCGATGGTGCGGCGGCTGAACTCGGCGAGGAGCCGGCGGTTCAGCGCGGCGAGTGCCCTCGCCCGGTTCAGGCCGGCGAGGGCTTGACGGCGCGGTGGAATCCGAGCATGCCCGAGAACACCGTCTTCGCCGTCACGTCGCGGAAGCCGACGTCCTCCAGCATGTCGCTCAGCTCCTGCGGCGTGTAGAACATCTGCAGGGCCTGGATGAAGTACTTCTTGCAGTTCAGCGCCGCCGGCCCGCTGCGGAACAGGAACCCCGTGAACCACAGGCAGAAACGCAGGTAGGTGTAATAGAGCCGCTCCACGACGCGGTTGCCGGGCCGCAGCATGTCGCAGTGGTAGAAGCGCCCGCCGGGCTTGAGCACGCGGCGGATCTCGGATGCGACGCGTCGGATGCGCAGGTGCCGCGAGGCGAACTGCAGCGTGACCACGTCGAAGGTGTTGTCCGGGTAGGGGAGCGTGTGCACGTCGTCGATGACGCTGCGGATGCGCATGCCCAGCGCCTCGGCATTGCGCCGGCCGACCTCCTGCATGGCGGCGCTGCGGTCGATGGCGTGCACCTCGAGCGTGGGCTCGCGCCTGAGCAGGGCGATGCCGATCGCGTTGGTGCCGGCGCAGACGTCGAGCACGCGCTCGCCCGGCCGGATGTCCACCGTGTTCATGAACTGCCGCAGGAACCAGCCCCACAGCCCCAGGCTGGCGATGTAGTTCGCCCGGTCGTAATACGGCGCGACGTCGGCGAAGACGTCGTTCAGCTCCTGGGTCCAGACGGCGTTGAAGCGCTCTTCCCGGGCGATTTCGCGCGTGGCGACCGGCGGCGGATTCATGCGGGCCTCCTCCCTTAGATCCGCAGCAAGTAAAGCACTGCCGCCCCGGTCCCGGCAAGGGCCCCGGCGTAGACGATCGCCGCGACCGCGGCGTCGGCCCGCACGCCGAGGTCGTAGCAGGTGATGCGCAGGCGGTGCGCCGCGCTCCAAAGCGACAGGCCGATGACCACGACGAGCGCCGCCTTGACCGGCCAGTGCGCGGCGAAGGCGTGCAGCCGCTCGTAGGAAAGCGCCTCCGGCACCTGGCCCAGGCCGGCGAGCAGCGTCAGCGCGATGAGCGCCGGTGTGAGGAAGGCGGTCAGCGTTCCGCCGGCCGCGAAGGGCCCCCAGACGATCGGCTTGTTCGATTTCGCCATGTCAGAAGACCCCTGCCAGCCACAACACCGCGATCGATACGGCCCCCCAGCCGGCGTAGTGCGCCGCCGAGATGAATGGAAGAGGAATCGCTTGCGGCGTCAGGTTGAACCATGTCACCGAGTGATAGACGGAGAAGGCCAGTGCCACAAGATGGAAGGCGATGCTCGCCGGCGACTGCAGGGCCTGCAGGAAGCCCTGCCAGGCGGCCGGACCCTGCGAGAGCCGCTCGAGCCCCACCACCATCAGCAGCGCGTAACCGCCGATGAACAGGCAGCTGAACTCGCGCACCATGTAGCGCACGTAGCGCGGGTGGCGGAAGATCCATTCCGAGGTGATCGGGCGCTCGTAGGGCCTGCGACTCATTTCTTCAGCCACGGCATCAGGTGCTCCTGGTACCAGTCCACGGTGCTGCGGATCTTGACCTGCTGGATCGCGCCCGCCGGGTCCACGTGCTCGGGGCAGACTTCCGAGCAGGCGCCCACGAACGAGCACTCCCACGCCCCTTCCTCGGCGGCGAGCGCCTCCTGGCGCTCCTCGCGGCCGGCGTCGCGCGAATCCTGGTTCCAGCGGTGCGCGAGCGCGATCGCCGCCGGCCCGATGTACTTGGGGATCAGGCCGTACTCCGGGCAGGCCGCATAGCAGAGCATGCAGTTGATGCACATGCTGTACTGCTTGAAGCGCTTGAGCTCCGCCGGCGTCTGGCGGTACTCGCCCGCCTCGAGCGCCTTGATGTCCTTCGGGATCAGGTAGGGCCTGACCCGCGAAAGCTTGGTCATGAAGTCGTCGATCACCGTCACCAGGTCGCGCTCGATCGGGAAGTGCCGCAGCGGCTCGACGCGGATCACGCCCTGGTAGTCGCGCAAGAACGCCTTGCAGGCGAGCTTGGGCTCCTGGTTGATCATCATGCCGCAGCTGCCGCACACCGCCATGTGGCAGGACCAGCGGTAGCTCAGCGTCGGGTCGAGGTTCTCCTTGATGTAGTTGAGCGCGTCGAGCACCACCCATTCCTCGCGGCAGGGAACCGAATAACGCTGGAAGCGCGGCTCCTGGTCCGTTTCCGGGTGGTAGCGCAGCACCTCGAGCTCGACCACGCGCTCGCTCACTCGTGGCCTCCGGAGTAGTCGCGCACGCCGGGCTGCGAGCGGGTGATCACCACGTCGAGGTAATCGACGCGCGGCGCATCGCCGCCCCGCCAATGCGCGAGGGAATGCTTGAGATAGCGCTGGTCGTCGCGCTCGACGTAGTCGAGCCGCTGGTGCGCGCCGCGCGACTCCTTGCGCGCCACGGCGCTCTGCACCACCGCCTCGGCGCAGTCGAGCATCGAGCCAAGCTCGAGGGCCTGCAGCAGGTCCGTGTTGTAGACGTTGGTCTTGTCGTGCAGCTCGATGCCGCGGTAGCGCCGGCGCAGCCCGGCGAGCCTGGCGCAGGCTTCGTCGAGCCCCGCGCCGCTGCGGTAGATGCCGGCATGCTGCTCCATCGTCTGCATCATCTCCTTGCGCAGGCCTGCCACGGTCTCGGTGCCGCCGCTCCTTTGCATGAGCTCGCGCAGGCGCGCCTGCGCCGCGGCGGCGAGCGCGGCGCGCGCGGCCTCCCCCGCCGGGCGCGCGCCCGACTGGAGGTACTGCATCGCGCTCAGGCCCGCGCGGCGGCCGAACACCAGCAGCTCGGTGAGCGAGTTCGAGCCGAGCCGGTTGGCGCCGTTGATGCTGACGCAGGCGCACTCGCCCGCGGCGAAGAGGCCCGGCAGCGTGGTCGCCGCCCGGATGTCGGTGTGGATGCCGCCCATCATGTAATGCACCACCGGGCGCACCGGCACCGGGTCGTGCACCGGGTCGACGCCCATGTAGCTGATGGACATGTCGCGCACGAGCGGCAGGCGCTCGTCGATCGTCTTCTCGCCGAGGTGCCGCATGTCGAGCAGCATGCACTCGCCCCACTGCGTCGGCACCATGTTGCCCTTCTTCTGCTCCTGCCAGAACGCCTGGCTGACGCGGTCGCGCGGGCCGAGCTCCATGGTCTTGAACGCCGGCTTGCCGAGCGGCGTCTCCGGGCCCATGCCGTAATCCTGCAGGAAGCGCCGGCCGTTCCGGTTCAGCAGCACGCCGCCTTCGCCGCGGCAGGCTTCCGTGAGCAGGGTGCCGGTGCTGGGCAGCCCGGTCGGGTGGTACTGCACGAACTCCATGTCCTTCAGCGCGACGCCCGC
>Ga0209706_10000071_pt1 | contig 46243 bp, 50 predicted proteins | sample PPLLaktember2015_6_FD_187263 | JGI IMG/M metagenome (GOLD analysis project Ga0209706, IMG submission 187263) | Freshwater sediment microbial communities from Prairie Pothole Lake near Jamestown, North Dakota, USA - PPLs Lake P8 Core (1) Depth... | ecosystem: Environmental > Aquatic > Freshwater...
CGAACCTCGGCGCCTTACCTCCGCGAAACTTCTGGGTAATCGCGCTGCCCATGAAGATCGCCGGGGGGAGCGGGGCGCCGCTCCGGGCGATCGCCGTCCTGCCTTGACGCCCAGAACGGGTAGAAGTTGAACCACTGGGTGGGAGCCCGGCGGCACCCCGCCTCGAGCTCGCGGACGTAGGCCTCGAGCAGCTCGCGCGCCCGGCCCGCGCGCGCGCCGGGGGGCAGTCGGCCCCCCTCGTAGAGGGTGTGCGCGATGGCCTGGTAGCGAGCGTCCCCCGTCCGCAGGCACAGGCACAGCAGCAGCGGGCAGCCGAGCAGCGCCGCCAGCTCGAAGGGCGCGATCGGGAAGGCGGCGTCGCGGCCGAGGAAGCGCACGCGCTCCGTGCGCGCCCGGCCGCCGGGGGGAACGCGATCGGCCAGGATCCCCACGAACTCGCCCTGCTCGACGCAGCGCCGCACCGCGAAGGCGGTCTGCACCGAGTCCGGGTCGATGGGAAGAACGCGCACCCGGCTGCGCGGATCGAGCCGCGCGAAGAACGCGTTGATGCGATCAGCGTGGGCCGTGTACATCAGCACGTTGACGCGCACCGCGTAGCGGTCGGCGACGAGGCGCAGCAGATCGAAGCTCCCGAGGTGCGCGCCGACCAGGATGCCGCCCCGCCCGCTGCGCGCGAGCTCGAGCAGCGCCACGCTGCGGCTCTTCTCCATCTCCATGCGGTCGAAGGAGTCGCCCCAGCTCACCATGCGGTCGAAGAGCTGGACCGCGAACTCGAAGATGTGCCGGAACACGTCGCCCGTGCCGGCGGGCGCGGCGAGCGCGCGCAGGTACTCGCGCGACGCGTTCCGGATGTAGCGGTGGCGCAGGAAGTAGTACGCGGCCACCGGGTAGAGCACGAGCACGCTGAAGCGCCGCCCGAAGGTCCGGTAGAGCGCGCCCATCGCGCGCATCGCGCCGAGCGACCCGACCTCCGCGATCTGCTGCCAGGCGGGCGCGTCGCTCACGGCGCCCCCGCCGGCTCGAGTGCCTCGAGCAGCCGTTCGCGAACCGCCTCGGTGACCTTGCGCGCGGCCACCGACGGGGTCTCTCCCCCGCAGAGCACCTCCTTCGGCGCCACCGGAGCGAGCACCCGCGCCGTCAGCACGAACGCGCGGTCGGGCACGTCGTACCAGCGCTGGCCCTTCATCAGCGTGCGCGGCTCGCAGGTGATGGCGATCGGCAGGATCTCGGCGCCCGCGCGCAGCGCGATGTGCGCCGCGCCCCGGCGCAGCGGGCCCAGCCTCGCTCCCCCGGGCGTGCGCGTGCCCTCGGGAAAGATCAGCAGGCGCCTGCCTTCCCGGAGCCGACGCACGCCCTCCTCGATCGCCTCGGCGCCGGCGTCGTTGCGGACGTAGTGGGCGGCGGCGATGGCGCCGCGCAGCAGCGGGTTGTCGGCCCAGGCCGGGTTGGCGATGCAATCCACCTGGGGCAGCCGGTGGCCGAGCAGCGGCGTGTCGATGAGGGTCGGGTGGTTCGCCACCAGCACGCGCGACCCGGCGGCGAGCAGCCGCTCCTCTCCCTCGAAGCGGACGCGCACCAGCCCCGCGACCTGCATGTAGCCCATGAACAGCCGGTAGCCGGCCGCGATGGCGCGCTGGGCGCGCAGGTCGAAGCCGGCCGGGCTTCCGGACAGCCGGCGCACGAGCGGCAGGGCGACGGCCAGCAGCGCGCCGCCCGTGAAGAAGAGCGCGAAGGCCGAACCGGTGCGCGCGATGCGCCAGCCGCGGGCGAGCCTCTCCAGCATGGGCCCCGAAGATATCCGAGCCGAGCGCGCGGGTCGGCCCCGGGGCGGGTATGTTCTCGCGCCGTGGATCCGCAGGGAAGCGCCCCGGCGCCCGCGACGCTCGCCCTCGCCCTGCTGCTCGCGATCCTCGGCTGTGCCGGCGGCGGCGACGCGGCGCAGGATACGCCCGCGCGCTACGCGCGCAGCGCGGAGTACGCGGGCGTCGCGCGCACCTCGCACTATGTGACCATGCGCGACGGCGTGCGCCTCGCGGTCGACGTGGTCCTGCCGCGCGACCTCCCGGCGGGCGCGCGGATCCCCGCCCTCCTCTACCAGGGCCGCTACTGGCGGTCGGTGGCGCTGCGCGGGCCAGCGCGATTCACGAGCGACGACGTCGAGCACCACGGGCAGCTCGGGCCCTTCAAGGGCTTCTTCGTCGAGCGCGGCTACGCGTGGATCGACGTCGACACGCGCGGCTCCGGAGCCTCCACCGGCTTTCGGCTCTGGGACTACTCACCGGACGAGATCGTCGACGGCGCCGACCTCGTCGATTGGATCCTGAGCCAGCCCTGGTCCGACGGGCGCGTGGCGGGCGTCGGCGTCTCCTACAGCGGGGCGGCCGCGGAGCTGCTGCTCGCGAACGGTCACCCCGCCGTGAAGGCCGCCGCGCCCCTCTTCTGCGACTTCGACCAGTACCAGGACATCCTCGCGCCGGGCGGAGTGCCTCACCGCTCGTGGGTGCTCGCCTGGGCGGACTTCACCTCCCGCCTCGACCACGGCCGGCTGCCCTACGACGCCTGGTGGCTCCCGCTGTTCGTGACCGGCGTGCGGCCCGTGGACGGCGACCGCGGCGGCCGGCTGCTCGCGGAGGCGCTGCGCCAGCACGCGGACAACTTAGACTTCGCGACGATGGCCGACGTCGTCTACCGCGACGACCGGCCGCCGATCGCGCCGCGCGGGGCGGAGCCGGCCGCGGCGCTCCGCCGCGCCGACGCCTGGCTCGAGGCGCGCTTCGGGGCCGACTTCCGGGCGCTCGGCACCGACCTCGCCAGCCCGCACGCCTTCGCGAGCCAGGTCGACGCGTCGGGCGCCCCGGTCTACGCCTACAGCGGCTGGCTCGACGGCGCCTACGCGCGCGCCGCGGCGCGCCGCTTCGCGACCCTCTCGAACCCGCAGAACAAGCTGCTGCTCGGCCCGTGGGATCACGCGCTGCACACCGTGAGCCCGCGCGCGCCGCGCGGGCGGTCGCGCTTCGACCACGCGGGCGAGCTGCTGCGCTTCCTCGACCACCACGTGAAGGGGCTGCCGACCGGGCTCGAGCGCGCGCCGCGCGTGCACTACTTCACGATGGGCGCCGAGCGCTGGCGGAGCGCAGATCGCTGGCCGCCCCCCAGCACGCCGCAGCGCTGGTACCTGGCAGGGGACGGCGCGCTCTCGAGCGATCCGCCGCCCGCGAGCGGCGCCGAGGACGGCTACGACGTCGACTTCGCCGCCGGCACGGGCCCGGCCTCGCGCTGGGCGGCTCTGGCCGGGCGGCCGATCCGCGATCCCTACCCCGACCGCGCCCAGCGCGACCGCCGGCTGCTCCACTACACCTCGCCTCCCCTCGCCGCGGACCTCGAGGTCACCGGCCATCCGCTGCTCACCCTGCACGTGGCCTCGAGCGCGCGCGACGGAACCTTCTTCGCCTACCTCGAGGACGTGGGGCCCGACGGCCGGGTCGCCTACGTGAGCGAAGGCATGCTGCGCGCCATCCACCGCCGCGTGCTACCCGGCGGCCCGGATGCGCTCGGCCTGCCGCGCCGCTCGTTCCGGCGCGCGGACGCGCTGCCGCTGGTTCCCGGCGAGGTCGCCGAGCTGAGCTTCGACCTGATGCCCACCTCGTACGTGTTCCCGGCCGGCCATCGGGTGAGGCTGGCGCTCGCCGGCGCCGACGCCGATCGCTTCGCGCGCATCCCGGACGGGGGCCCGGTCCGCTGGCGCGTGCAGCGCAGCGCGCTCCATCCTTCGAGCCTGCTGCTGCCCGTCGCGAACGGCTCGGGAGCGCCGGCTGCCGGGGGGCACTGAGCGCGCGAGGCGCGTAGCCGCGCGAGCGCGTGCCGTCCCGGCGTCAGCCGAGCCGCGGCTTCATCCGCCAGCGCACCAGCAGCAGCAGCACCGCGAACTGCGCGGTCAGAGCGAGCATCGGCAGCCAGACCTCCTCGAAGCCTCCGCCGCGCGAGACGATGCGCCGCAGGCCGATCTGGTACCAGCGGAGCGGGAGGATCGCGCCGATCTCGCGCACGCCGTCGGGCATCAGGCGATAGGGCAGCAGCACGCCGGAGAGGATCATCGAGGGCAGGATGAAGAACACGCTGATGAAGACCGCCTGGGCGGAGCTGCGCGCCAGGGCCGAGACCAGCACGCCGATCGCCAGCGACGCGAGCACGAAGGGCAGCGTCAGGGCCAGCAGCGCCAGCCAGCTTCCGCGCGGCCAGATGCCGAAGCCGAAGCCGGCGCCGAGCACGGCGATCGCCAGCACCCCGTAGCTCACGCCGACGTAGGGCAGCAGCTTGCCCAGCACGATCTCGAGGGGCCCGACGGGAAGCGAGAGGGTCTGCTCGTAGGTTCCGCTCTCGCGCTCGCCCACCAGGCCGAGAGCCGTCACCGAGAGGCACAGGTTGGTGAGCAGCATCCCGGCGAGGGTGGCGAGGAAGAAGTTCCGGTCCTCGAGGGTCGGGTTGAACCAGAAGCGCGCGCGGATCTCGAACGCCCCCGCCCCCGGGCCCGCGCGCGCGGGCAGCGACCGGCGCGTCGCATCGAACTGCGTAGCCACCGACCGCACGATGCCGCCGATGCGCGCAGCCGAGAGGGGATCGGCGCCGTCGAGCAGCACCTGAATCTCGCTGTCTCCGCGCCGCGCCGAGCGCGCGAAGTCCTCCGGGATCACCAGCAGCGCGAGCACCTCCCCGCGCGCGAGCAGCTCCCTTCCCTCGGCGCTGCCGTGAAGGGACCGCGGCGCCAGGAAGTAGCCCGTGGCCCCGACGTCGCGCACGAGCTGCCGCGAGAGCGCCGTCTGGCTGCGATCCACGACCGCCCAGGGCACGTTCGCCGGCTCGTTCGAGAGCGCGAAGCCGAGCAGCAACAGCATCATGACCGGCTGCGCCACCACCACGCCGACGAAGGCCGGGTCGTGACGCATCACGCTCCGCTCGCGCCAGGCGAGCGCCAGCACGCTCCCCACGAATCCCAGCCGCTGGCGGCCGCTCACGTGCGCCTCGACAGGGCGCGCAGCGAGACCCCCACCAGCAGCACCCCGAAGCCCAGCAGCAGCAGCAGCTCGAACCAGAGCTCGAGCGGTCCCGCCCCGCGCAGGTAGATGGCGCGGCTCACCCGGATGTAGTGGGTCGCCGGGATCAGCTCGGCCAGCCACTGCACCGGCAGCGGCATGTTGCGGATCGGGAAGGCGAAGCCCGAGAGCTGCACCAGCGGAACGCTCGCCAGTACGGTCTTCTGCACCGCCTCCGCGGCCGTGGCGGAGGTGGCCGAGAAGAACAGACCCAGCGCGAGGGAGGTCAGCACGTAGAACGACGAGACGCCGACGAAGAACAAGGCGCTGCCGTGGGGCCAGACGCCGAGCAGCAGGCCGGCGACGACCATCATCAGCACCACGTCGAGGGCGAACATCGCGCCGAGGGGCAGCAGCTTTCCGAGCAGGATCTCGAGGTTCGTGGCGGGCGTGAGCTGGAGCTGGTCGAAGGTGCCCCCGAGCCGCTCGTTCACGACGGCGACGGCGGTGATCAACGTGGTGAGGAAGCTGAGCACGAAGCCGAAGGTGCCCGCCACCATGAAGGGCGTGCCGTCGAGATCCGGGTTGAAGAGCGCGTGCACGCTGGCGCGGACGCCTCCGGCCGGGATGCCGCCCCGCACGAGCTGCGCGCCGCTCGCCGTCGCGATCCCCTGGAGGAACGCCTCCGCGTTGCCGGCGAGCACGCTCTCGGCGCCGTCGTAGAGCACCTGGAGCTGCGGCGCGTCTCCGCCCGGCGCGCGGCCCTGCAGCGCGCGCTCGAAGTCCGGCGGGATCACCAGGCCGGCCGAGATCTCGCCGCCCACCAGCGCCTGCTCGAGCGCCTCCCGGTTCGCGAAGCGGCGCGGCTCGAACGCGCCCCCGGCCGCGAGCTCCGCCACCAGGCGGCGGCTGGCGCTCGAGGCGCTGGCGTCGAGCACGCCGAGGCGCAGGCTCACGACCTCGGTGGAGAGCACGAAGGAGAAGGAGAGCAGCGCCGCCAGCGGCACGGCGATCAGCACCGCCACCGTGAACGGATCGCGCAAGGTCGCGCGCACCTCGCGCTGGAGCAGCGTGCGCAGCCGCCGCAGGCTCATGCGGCCTCCCGCCGCGCCGCGCCGGCCTCCTGGATCAGGCGGCGGAACACCTCGTTCATACTCGAGGGCTCGATGCGCAGGCCGGCGTCCGCCCCGAGCGTGCGGCGAAGCGCCTCGAGCGCCTCGCCCTCCAGCGAGGGGCGGCGCAGCACCAGCTCCGCGGATTCCGGCGGGCCCGCCTCCACCGCAAAGCCCGCCGCGCGGAGGACCGGCAGCGCCGCGGCGAGCTTCTCCGGTGCGAGCGCGCAGCGCACCCGGTAGCCGTCGGAGAAGCGCGCGCGCAGCTCCGCGGGCGTCGCGTCCGCAACGAGCCGGCCCGCCTCGATGAACGACACGCGATCGCAGTAGTCGGTCTCCTCGAGGAAGTGGGTCGTCACGAACACCGTCACCCCGGCGTCCGTCTCCTCCTGGATGCGCTCCCAGAAGAGCCCGCGGCTGTGGACGTCGACGCCCGCGGTGGGCTCGTCGAGGAAGAGCACGCGCGGCTCGTGGAGCGTGGCCAGCGCCAGGCCGGCGCGCTGCCGGATGCCGGCCGGCAGGTCCTCGGGCCGCTCGCCCTCGGACTCGCGCAGGGCGAAGCGCTCGCGCACCGCCTCCCAGCGCGCGCGCAGGCGCGCCCGTTCCAGGCCGTAGAGACCTCCGTAGAACTCGACGTTCTCCAGCAGCGTGAGCCCCGTGTAGAGGCTCACCTTCTGTCCCATGTACCCGATCCGCTCGCGCACGCGCCTCGGGTGGCGGATCACGTCGACGCCGTCCACCTCGATGCGCCCGGCGGTCGGCACGAGCAGCCCGATCAGCATGCGGATGGTCGTGCTCTTTCCCGACCCGTTGGCCCCGAGGAACGCGAAGAGCGTGCCCCGCTCCACCTCCAGGTCCAGCCGGTCGACGGCGGTGAACTCGCCGAAGCGGCGCGTGAGGCCTTCGGCACGCAGCATGATCCCGCTCATGCCCGCGCCTCCCCGCTCGCGCGGGCGAGCGAGAGCAGCACGGACTCCATGTCCACGGGCAGCGCCTCCGCCAGCAGCGCACCGGGCAGCGCCGCGAGCGCGGCGCGGGCGGCGGCCTCGCCGGGGCTCGCGTCGCGGGGCACCTCGACGCGCGCGCTCCCGCCGGCCGCGCGCGCGCTCGCGACGAAGGGGAGCGCCCGGGCAGCCGCCGCGAGGGTGCGCGGCCGATCGCCCCAGACGCGATACAGCTCCAGCCCCGCCCCGGCGCGCAATGCCTCCGGCGTCTCGTTCGCGACCACGCGACCGCCGTCCAGGTAGACCAGCCGCTCGCAGGCGGCGGCCTCCTCGAGGTAGCTGGTGGAGATCAGGATCAGGGTGCTGCGGCGGCGCTCGGCGAGCAGCTCCCAGATCTCGCCGCGCGCCACCACGTCGACGCCCGCGGTGGGCTCGTCGAGCACCAACAGCTCCGGCTCCGGGAGCAGCGCATTCGCGACCGCGAGCTTCTGCTTCATGCCCCCCGAGAGCGCGCCCGCGGCCCGCGTGCGGAACGGCGCGAGGCCGGTGCGCTCGAGCAGCCCCTCCGCGCGCCGCTCGAGCTCCTCGCTGCCCAGCCGGTGGAGGCGCGCGGTGAAGGCCAGGTTCTCGAACACCGACAGCTCCCGCTGCAGGCTCCACACCTGGGGGACGTAGCCGAGCCGCGCCTTCAGCGGCCCGACGTCGCCGCGCAGGTCGATCCCGAGCACGTAAGCGCGCTCGGCCTCGACCTCGAGCAGGCCCGCGACGGAGCGCAGCAGCGTGGTCTTGCCCGCCCCGTCCGGGCCGACCACTCCGACGAGCTGCGCGCCTTCCAGCTCGAGGTCCACGCCGTCGAGGGCGCGGCGCCTGCCGTAGCGCTTCACCAGGCCGCGCAGCGAGAGGCTCGGCGCCGGCGCTTCGCCGCTCACGGCGGGTCCCGGCGCGCCGCCTGCGGGCCTCGCTCCTCGTCGAGGAGGTAGACGTTACCCTCGGTGCCGGGCTGGAAGCGCTCCACGTCCTCGAGGATGCGCACCTTGGCGCGGTAGACCTGGCCCAGCCGGTCGCTCCGCGTCTCGATCTTCTCGGGCGTGAAGTTGGCCCGGTCAGCGACGAAGCTCACCTCCCCCGCCACGCGCCGGCCCGGCGCGCTGTCGAGCTCGATCTCGACCTGCCGGCCGACCCGCACCTCCGCGACCTCCGCGACGGGAACGTAGATCTGCACGTACTTGTCGCGCGGGTCCAGCACCGAGAGGATCGGAGTGCCCGGCTGCGCGAGCTCTCCCGGCCAGAGGAGCTGGGTCTGCACCACGCTGGGAACGCTCGGCGCCCGGATCTCGTGCTTGGCGAGCTCCACCTCGAGCTCGGCCAGCTGGCGCTCCGCGAGCGTGCGCTGCTCGCGCAGCACCTCGAGCTGGCGGCGCGCGAGGACGATCTGCCCTTCCTCCGCCTCCGCGCGGCCCAGCAGCTCGCGGGAGCGCTCGAGGGCGCTCGAGGTCTGGGATCGCTTCGACGTCGCCTCGTCGAGCCGCTGGACCGACGCCGCGCTGCGGGCCGCGAGCTCCCGCTGGCGGACCTCCTCGCGCGCCGCGAGCCCCGCCTCGGCCTCGGCGCGGCTCGCCTCCGCGCGCGCCGCCGCCACGTCGTGGGTCCAGGTCTGCTCCGCGAGCGCCACCTGCGCCTGCTGGCGGTGGATCTCGGCCTCGAGCACGGAGATCTCCTGGCGCTTCGAATCGGCGCGAGCCGAGATGTCGCCCGCCTCGATGCGCGCCACCACGGCGCCCGCCGGGACGGCGTCGCCCTCCGCGAAGTAGACGTCCAGCGCGCGGCCCGAGACCTCGCTGCGCAGCACGCGCTCTTCGCCTTCGACGACGCCCGTATACCAGGCCTCGCCCCCGTCCCCGCGCAGCCAGAGCGCCGCCGCGGCGGCGGTCGCCAGGGCGATCGCGAGCCCGGCCACGACCCTTCGCTTCATCGCGCGGCGTCCCCGCGCGCGCCCCGGGCCCGCGCGCTCCCCAACCCCTCCAGTCCGCCGAGCGAGAACGCCAGCACGTGCTCCGCCACCTCCTTCTCGAAGCCCCGCGGATAGGCCCGGCGCTCCATCATCTGGAGCAAGGCAGCGCGGTGGGTGCGGTAGAAGAACACCTGCCCGGCGATGCTCTGGGCGCAGCGTTCCGCCTCCTCCGCCGGCAGGCCCGGCTCGAGGCAGCGCACGATGTCGACCACCTGCCGCCGCATCGGCTCGATGAAGCGGCGGACGATCTCCCCGAGCGCCGGGCTCGGATCGCAGAGCTCGCGCAGGATCAAAGTGCCGTGGAGACCCGGTGGCGCGAGGAGCATCTCCAGCAGGATCTCGATGCGGCCGCGCAGCAGCTCCTCGAGCTCCCCCCGGCTGCGCTCGGCGAGCTCCGCCTGGCCGAGCTGCAGCCCGCGCTCGGCCAGCCGCTGCTCGATGCCCGCGAACAGCGAGAACGCGACCTCCCGGTAGAGGCGCTGCTTCGAGCCGAAGTGGTAGTGGGCGGCGGCGAGGTTGGTGCCCGCGCGATCGGCGATCGCGCGCATCGTGGTGCCGCGGAAGCCGCGCTCGGCGAAGAGCTGGCCGGCGGCGGCCAGCACGCGCTCCCTCGTGGCTTCCCGCTCGAGTTTTGCCATGAACAAATGTTTAGAACAGATGTTTCATACCGGCAAGGTACCCTTCCAGGGAGGAGGATCCCATGCAGAAGCGTTCCCTCGGCCGCTCCGGGCTCCAGGTCTCCGCCCTCGGCCTCGGCTGCATGGGCATGTCCGAGTTCTATGGGCCCACCGACGACGCCGAATCGATCGCCACGATCCACCGCGCCCTCGAGCTCGGCATCGGCTTTCTCGACACCGCCGACGTCTACGGCCCGTTCCGCAACGAGGAGCTGGTGGGCCGCGCCATCCGCGACCGCCGGGACGCGGTCGTGCTGGCCACGAAGTTCGGCATCCTGCGCGACCCGGCCGACCCGACGAAGCGCGGCATCTCCGGGCGGCCCGAGTACGTGCGCCAGGCGTGCGAGGCGAGCCTCCGGCGCCTCGGCGTCGCGCGCATCGACCTCTACTACCAGCACCGCGTGGACCCGGCCGTTCCGATCGAGGACACCGTGGGCGCCATGGCCGGCCTCGTCCGCGAGGGCAAGGTCCGCTTCCTCGGGCTCTCCGAGGCGGGCGCGGAGACCCTGCGCCGGGCGTGCCGGGTGCACCCGATCGCCGCGCTGCAGAGCGAGTACTCCCTCTGGAGCCGCGACCCGGAGGACGAGGTGCTGCGGGCCTGTCGCGAGCTCGGCATCGGCTTCGTCGCCTACAGCCCCCTCGGCCGAGGCTTCCTCAGCGGCGAGATCCGCCGCTTCGAGGACCTGGCCGCCGACGACTACCGGCGCTTCTCGCCGCGCTTCCAGGGCGAGAACTTCGCGAAGAACCTGGAGCTCGTCGGGCGCGTCCAGCAGCTGGCGCGCGAGAAGGGCTGCACGCCCTCCCAGCTCGCCCTGGCCTGGGTGCTCGCCCAGGGCGACGACGTCGTGCCGATCCCCGGCACCAAGCGCCGCGCCCGGCTCGAGGAGAACGCCGGCGCCCTGCAGGTGCGCCTCGACGCCGCCGACCTCGCCCGCATCGACGAGCTGGCACCGCGCGGCGCCGCGGCGGGCGAGCGCTACCCGGCGGAGTACATGCGGCTCGTCAACGCCTGACGCCTACTCGAGCCCCGCGATCCACGCCTCCACGCGCTGCCGGAGCACGGGGAGCGGCACGTTGCCGCCGCCGAGGACGGTGTCGTGGAAGGCGCGCAGCTCGAAGGCGGGGCCGAACGCCCGCTCGGCCTCGCTGCGCAGCGCGCGGATCTCGAGGTAGCCGAGCAGGTACGAGGAGGCCTGCCCGGGCCAGGCGATGTAGCGATCGACCTCGGCGGCGGCCTGATCCCTGGAGAGCGCCGTGTTCGCGAGCAGCAGCTCGATGGCGTTCTCGCGCGACATGCCGAAGGCGTGGAGCCCCGAGTCGACCAGCAGCCGCACCGCGCGCCACGCGAAGTTGCTGCCCATGCCGAAGCGGTCGGCGTCGGAGGAGTAGAGGCCGAGCTCGTCGGCCAGCCGCTCGGCGTAGAGCGCCCAGCCTTCGGAGAAGCCGCTGAAGATCAGGAAGCGCACGGCGGAGGGAAGCTCGGCGCGGTCGTTGGCGACGTTCACCTGGAGGTGGTGGCCGGGGACGACCTCGTGGAAGGCCGTCGACTCCCCGATCACGCGGCTCTGCTGCTCGGGCCGGTAGAGCCGCACGCGGTACGCCGCGGGACGGCTCCCGTCGAGCGCGGCGCTCAGGTAGTGCGGGGCGGAGGTCCGCTCCTGGAACGCGGGGATGGGCTCCACCACCGCCGCCTTCGAGGGGAGCAGCCCGAAAGCGCGCGGCAGCGCGGGCTCGGCGCGGGCCAGCGCGCTGCGCGCCTGCGCGAGCACCTCGCCGGCGTCGCGGAAGCGGTAGGCGGGGTCGCTGCGGAAGCGCTCGAAGAGCGCCTCCAGGGGCTCGCCCCCGAAGCTGCGCGCGGAGATCGCCTGCAGCTCGCCCCGGATCCTCGCGAGCTGCGCGCGCCCGGTGTCGCGCACCGCCTCGGGGGCGACGTCGAGGGTGGTCGAGAGCCGCAGCGCGGCGCGGTAGCAGGCGGCGCCGTCCGGGTTGGCGGAGACGCCGACGGCGTCGCGCGCGATCGGCAGGTAGACCTCCTCGAGGAAGCGGCGATGCCGCGCCAGCGCCGGCTGGAGCTCCTCTCGGACCAGCGCGAGCCAGCGCTCGCGGAACGCGGGATCGCCGTCCCGCAGCCCGGGGCTCGCGAAGGGCGACGCTTCGGCCGGCTGCTCCGCGAGCTGCCGGAGCTGCTCGATCACCAGCCGCACCACCACCCGGGGCGCCTCGAAGCCGCGCCCCAGCCCCTCGCGCAGGTTCTCGGTCTGGGCGTCCACGTAGGCGGGAATCCTCGAGAAACGCGAGAACGCCTGCTGCCGGGCGTGCTCCGAGCCCAGGGGCTGCGCCTCCGCCAGGTTCGCGAAGCGCACCTGCCAGCCGTTCAGCATCTGGCTGACGTTCCAGAGCTCGAAGCGGCAGACCCGCGCGGCCTGCTCGTCCTCGAGGCGCGACCGCACGACGGCGTGGGCGAGGGCCGCCTTCGGATCGCGGAGCGAGCCGGGATCGATGCCGCGGAGCTCGGCGAGCCAGCCGTCGCGGCGCGCCTCGCGCGCGGCGACCCCGGCCAGCGAGTCGTCGGGCAGCCCGTCGTGGCGGGCGCCGGGGGGACGGAGCAGCGCGACGCGCTCCGGGTACTGGTCGAACACGTCGGCGACGAAGGCGTCCGCGACGGCGAGCACGCGGGCGTCGGGCGGCGGACCCTCCTGCGGGACCGGGGCCGGCACGCAGCCGAGTGCGGCGAGCAGCCCGGCGCAGAGAGCCGGGGCGCGCCGCGGCCACCTCACGGAAGCGTCACCTTCGCCGTCCCGACGACGCGCGTCTCGCCGGCCTCGTTCATCAACGTGAGGTCGATCTCGACGCTGCGGGAGTCGGAATCGAGGTCGGTCACCACGCCCCGACAGCGCGGCTTCGAGCCGACCAGCAGCGGCGCGCGGAAGGTGGTGTCGAGCACCTGGATGCGGGCCTCGGGCGCCCAGCGGTGGATCAGCGCGGCGAGGATGCCCTGGCTCATGATGCCGGGCACGATGGCGCCGGGCAGCCCTTCGCGCCGCGCGGCTTCGGCGTCGAAGAAGCGCGGGTGGAGCATGCCCGCCGTCTCGGCGAAGCGGCGCACCGCCTCGGGCCCGACGTCCGGCGCGAGCTCGGGCAGGTCCTGTCCGAAGTCCACGTCTTCGAAGCGCATCAGTCGGGGTCCGGCTGCTGGAGGAAACGCCAGTCGACCACCGCGGCCAGCTCGCCGCGCTGGTTGCTGAACTCCATGCGATGCACGATGAAGACCATCGAGCCCGAGCGTCCGGTCTTCTCGTAGATGTCGTGGATCTGCGAGCGGGCGGTGAGCACGTCGCCCGCTCGGATCGGGGCGTGCACCTCGACGCGCTTGCCGGCGTCGAAGCCCACGCTGTGCTTCGACAGGCGCGGGAAGTCCGGGGGCCACATGCGGCGGCCGTGGTACTTCGTGGTGAAGTTCGGCACGGCGCGGAACTCCGGGTGGCCGGGGTCCACGAACCAGGGCGCGCTCTCCCCCACCGCTCGCGCGAAGGCGGCGAGCTCCTCGGCCGTCACCGGGAACTCCACGCGATCGAACTCGAAGCCGGTCCAGCTCCGCTTCAGCTCGGCGACGTCGACGGGCATGCGATCGCCTCGTACCTCCCGGCGCGGAGCGCCGCCACGAGGCCTTCCGCCGAGCGGATCGGCGCCTCGAAGCGCGTCGCGCAGCGCCCGATGTGGCTGACGATGTGGGCGTCGCTTCCGCCGACGCCCCGGTAGCCGTAGCGCTCGGCCTCGCGGCCGGCGAGCTCGTTCTCCCCGCCGCGGCTGCCGCCGTTCAGCGTCTCGACCAGCGTCACGCCCGGCAGCGGGCCGCGCGCCGCGTAGTGGGCGAAGAGGCCCACGTTGGGGCGGCCGGGGTGGCAGGGCACCGCCAGGGCGCCGCAGCGCTCCGTCTCGCGCAGCACGTCGGCGAGCGGCAGGTCCACCCGGGCGAAGTCGAGCGCGGCGAGCAGGTCTTCGTTCACGCCGAACACCAGCACGTGTCCGTAGTCGGTCTCGACCTCGCTGGCTTTCAGGATCAGCAGGCCGAACTCGTCCTCGAGGGGCCGGTAGTCGCTCTCGCCGTCGAACTGCCGGTGCTCGCTCAGCACGAAGCCGTCGAGGGCCAGCCCGCGCCGCCGGATCCACTGGCAGTAGTTCTCGACGCGGGCCTTGCCGTCGTCGGAGCGGATCGAGTGGTTGTGGAGGTCGAGGATCATGCCGGGCGAAACACCGGGACCGGGAACTCGCCGTCCGTCGCCGCGAACTCGGCGCGCACCGGCAGGCCGATGCGCAGCTCGGACGGCTCGCAGCCGACGACGTTCGTGAGCAGGCGGGGCCCCTCCTCGAGCTCGACGTAGGCCAGCACGTAGGGGCAGGCCTCCCGGAAGCCCGGCGCCTGGTTCTGGTGCGTCACGGTGAACGTGTAGAGGTGCCCCCGGCCGCTCGCGACGAAGTGCTCGATCTCGCCGGAGAGGCACGTCACGCAGAGCGCGCGCGGCCGGTGCTGCAGCGTCCCGCAGGCGCGGCAGCGCTGCAGCACGAGCTCGCCGCGCGCCGCGCCCTCCCAGTACGGGCGCGTCTCCGCGTCGGCGCCGGGCGCCGGATGGCGGATCTCCTTCGCCATCAGTCCCTCCCGAGCACCAGGGTGGCGCCGCTGTGGGCGACCCCGAGCGTGCCGCCGGTGCCGTGGGCGAGGGCCAGCCGCGCGCCCTCGACCTGGCGCGGCCCGCACTCGCCGCGGAGCTGCCGCACCGCCTCGATCGCCAGGAAGATGCCGCGCATGCCGGGATGGTTCGACGAGAGACCGCCTCCGTCCGGGTTCACCGGCAGCTCGCCGCCCAGCCCGATGCGTCCGCCGGAGACGAAGCTGCCTCCCTCGCCGGGCTTGCAGAAGCCGAGGTTCTCGAGCGTCGCGAGCACCGTGATGGTGAACGAGTCGTAGACGGTGCAGAGGTCGAGATCGGCGTGGGCGACACCCGCCATCCCGAGCGCCTGCGCGCCCGACTGCCGCGCGGCGATCGTCAGCAAGTCCGGCGCGCCGAGCTCCTGGTGGGCCACCGCCTCGCCGCAGCCCAGCACCATCACCGGCGGCTTGCGCAATTCCCGCGCGCGAGCGGCGCGGGTGACGACCAGCGCGCCGCCGCCGTCGCTGATGATGCAGCAGTCGAGCAGGTGGAGCGGCTCCGAGATCATCCGGCTCTCGAGCACGTCGGCCACCGTGATCGGCCGGCGCATCTTGGCGTCGGGGTTCAGCGCCGCGTGGCGCCGCATCGTCACCGCGATCTCGGCGAGCTGCTCGGAACGGGTCCCGTATCGCTCCATGTGGCGGCGCGCGACCAGGGCGTAGCTCCCGACGGTGGTGAGGCCGTAGGGGCCGACGAAGGCCGCCGCCGGGTCTCGCCCTCCCCCGCCGAGGCCCGTGCCGATCGCGAGCGCGTTCGAGGCCGCGGTGCTCCCGTAGAGGATCAGCGCCACCTCGCAGAGCCCGGCGTGGACCGCCGCCGCGGCATGCGAGACGTGGGCCAGGAAGCTCGAGCCGCCGATGTTGGTGCCGTCGAGCCAGCGCGGCTTCAGGTTCAGGTACTCGGCGAGCTGCACGATGCCCATCGCGCCCATCGAGATCCCCGCGGAGGCGAGGCCGTCGACGTCACGCAGCGAGAGGCCGCAATCTGCCAGCGCACCCCGCGCCGACTCCGCCATGATCTGGAGCTCGGTCTTCTCCGGCGCCCAGCGCGTCGGATGCTCGAAGGCGCCCGCGATTGCGACCTTGCCGGAGAGGCTCACGGGAGGGTCCCCAGGAACTCGCGGACGGCGCCGGCGAGGGCCGCGGGCTGCTCCAGCGGCAGCATGTGGCCCGCCGCGGCGACCCGGCAGAGGGTCGCGCCGCGGATCCCGGCGGCCAGGCGCTCGGATCCGGCGCGCATCGCCGGCTCCTCGGCGTCCCCGACCACGACGAGAGTCGGCGCCGCGATCCGCGCGAGGTCGGCTTCCGCGTCGAAGGCGCGACAGGCGAGGAGATCGCCGAGCAGCGCGCGCGGGTCGGTCTTCAGGTCCTCGAGGAAGCCGCGGCGCAGGACTTCCGGCGAAGCCTTCGGCGAGTAGGCGTCGCGGAAGAACGGCCTGCGGTCCTTGCCCTCGACGACGCGCGACACCGCTGGCACCGCCGCCCCCGTGAAGCGCGGCGCGCTGGCGCAGAGCACGAGGCCGCGCACCGCCGCGGGCCGCTCGAGGGCGAGCCGCAGCGCCACGGCGCCGCCCATCGAGTGTCCTAGCACCACCGCGCGCGCGATGCCCCACTTGTCGAGGAACGCGCCCGCGAAGCCCGCCATCGCCTCGATCGAGCCGAGGCTGTCGAGGCCGCCGGAGCGGCCGTGGCCGGGGAAGTCGATGGCGAGCGGGCTGTGGTCGGGCGCGAGCGCCTGGAGCAGCTCGGCGAACACCGCGCCGTTGCCGCCGCTCGCGTGGAGGCAGAGCACGACCTCGCCGCGCGAGAGATCGGGCACGACCTCCGGGAGCGTGGTGCGACCGGCGTGGTGGACGAAGGTCGCCACCCCCTCCACGCTCGCATACTTGTGGGGCACCCCCGGAAGCTAACGGCGCGTTGATTCCGATGTCAATCCGCGACACCATCCGCCGCACCACGCACACCCAGGGAGCCCCCATGATCTCCGACCTCTGCAAGGGACGCGTATGCATCGTCACCGGCGCGGGACGCGGCATCGGCCGCGAGCACGCGCTGATGCTGGCGGCCCACGGCGCCAAGGTGGTCGTCAACGACCTCGGCGCCGCAGCCGACGGGAGCGGCGCCGACAAGAGCGCCGCCGAGCAGGTGGTGGACGAGATCCGCGCGGCGGGCGGCGAAGCGGTCGCCAACGCCGACGACGTCTCGAGCTTCGAGGCCGCCCGCCGCATGGTCGACCAGGCGGTCTCGAGCTTCGGGCGCCTCGACGTGCTGGTGAACAACGCGGGGATCCTGCGCGACCGGATGCTCGTCAACATGAGCGAGGCGGAGTGGGACGCGGTGATCCAGGTGCACCTGAAGGGCAGCTTCGGGCCGGCGCGCTGGGCGGCGGCCCATTGGCGCGAGGAGCAGAAGGCCGGGCGCCCGGTCGACGCGCGCATCATCAACACCACGTCGGTGTCGGGCATCTACGGCAACCCGGGCCAGACCAACTACGGGGCGGCGAAGATGGGGATCGCGGCCTTCACGATCATCGCCGCGCGCGAGCTGCGCCGCTACGGCATCACGGTGAACGCGGTCGCGCCCGGGGCGCTGACGCGCCTCACCGAGCCGCTCCAGACCCGCGAGCTCAGCGACGAGCAGAGGCAGGCGATGTCGCCGCGCTGGATCGCCCCGCTCGTCACCTGGCTGGCGAGCAGCGAGTCGCGCGACGTCACGGGACGCGTGTTCGAGGCCTCGGGCCGCGTGCTCGCGGTGGCCGAGGGCTGGCATCGCGGCCCCACCGTCGCGCCCGTGGACGATCCGCTGCGCATCGGCCCGGTGCTGCTCGACCTCGTGAAGCGCGCCCGCAAGAACGCCGGAATGGACGGGCAGGACCTGGACTGAGGCCGTCAGCGGCCCCGGGCCTGCGCGCGCGCGTGGGCGCGCGCCGTCTCGACGTAACGCAGCGTGCGCGCGCGCTGCTCGGCGCGCTCCTCGGCCGAGAGCTCGCGCACCCAGCGCGCCGGCGAGCCCAGCACCAGCGCGCCGGGTGCGACGCGGCTCCCGGGCGTCACCAGCGCGCCGGCGCCCACCAGGGCGTCCGCGCCGATCTCCGCTCCGTCGAGCACCACGGCGCCGATGCCAATCAAGGCGCCGTCGCCGACCCGACAGCCGTGCACCACCGCGCGGTGGCCGACGGTCACCTCGTCGCCGATCTCGGCCGCGAAGTGGCCCGCGGTCACGTGTACGACGCAGCCGTCCTGCAGGTTGCTGCGCGCGCCCACGCGAATGCAGTGCACGTCGCCGCGCAGCACGCAGCCGTACCAGACGCTCGAGTCGGCCCCGATCTCGACGTCGCCCACCAGGGTCGCGCCGGGCGCGATCCAGGCGCTCGGGTGCACGACCGGGCGGCGATCCTCGTAGGGGAGCAGGAGCGGCGGAGCCACGGCCCCATGGAAGCACGAGCCGAGCGGGAGCGCAGGGCGGCTAGCGGGCCTCGGCGCGGCGCTGCACCCAGCGGCGCCAGGCCGCCGGCGGAAGGAAGGCGACCCACATCAGCAGCGCCGAGGTGAGGCCGAACAGCGAGTTGCTGAAGGTGAGGACCGGCAGCTCCGCCATGCTGAGGCCCACGACCTGCTGGACGCCGAGCGAGATCAGCGACCCGACGCCCGCCGCGCCGATGCCGAGGCCCCAGAGCAGGAAGCGGTTCGTGACCAGCGGGTCGGCGAGGCCGAGGCGCAGGCGTCGCCGCATCAGGCGCCAGTAGCGGATCGACTCGGCGGCGCCCCACAGCAGGTTCAGCGTGCAGAGCAGCGAGACGAGGGAGGCGCCGGCGCCCGGGTGCAGGGGGTCCGCGAATCTCGTGGTGGCGATCTCGACGCCGAAGGCGACGCCGAAGAGCGCGGTCATGGCGTGCACCCAGGCGCGGGCGCCCGCCGACTCGGCGCGGAAGACCATCCGGTTGAAGAGGCAGCTCGCGATGCTGCCGGAGGCCACGGCCACCAGGGCGGCTGCGGTGAAGACGCGCGAGGTGGAGGGGCTGAGCTGGTACAGAGCCGCCGCGCCGAGCATGCAGCCGAGGCCCGTCGGCCCGATGCCGAGGATGCCGATCCCGATCAGCAGCTCGGGCGAGCGGTGCGTGCGGGTGGCGAGGGCGAGCAGGCGAAGGCCCACCGCGAGGCTCACCAGGAAGAAAACCCCGAACCCCACGCCGCCGAGGGCTACCATGGGCGGCTCATCGGCCATCCGCCGGCGGCGATTGAGCCGTCGCAGGAGCGACCCCACATGGGGTATCCATGGTCCCGGGGCGTGAGGCGAGGAGGGAACATGGCGAGCGTCAAGGTGACGGATCGGATCGCGGCGAGCGCGGACCGGGTGTGGGATCTGGTGCGCGATTTCGGCGGCATCCAGCGCTTCGCGTCGAACATCGAGAGCGTGAGCGTGCAGGGCGAGGGAGTCGGCGCGGTGCGTACCGTGACCCTGCCCGGCGGCATGTCGCTCCAGGAGCGGCTCGAGGCCTGCGACGATGCGACCCGCACCTTCCAGTACGCGATCGTCGGCAGCCATCCGCTGCCCTTCGACGACTACCTGGCCACGATCCGACTCTGCGAGGACGGCGAGGGCTGCCAGATCGAGTGGAGCAGCCAGTTCGCGCCGCGCGCCGGCGCCGAGAGTCAGGCCAGCGCGATCGTCGAGAGCATCTACCGGGGCGGCATCGCCGGCATGAAGAAGGCGCTCGGAGCCTGAAGCCGCTCGGCGAGCGCCGAGCTTCTAAAGTTCCAGGCCAGACCCCTTTCTAAAGACCCCTTGCTAAAGCGGGGCGAGCAGGCGGGAGGCTTCGCGGGGGTCCATGGCTTCTTCGACGAGGCCGAGGATCGGCGTGTCGAGGCCGGCGGCGCGGTAGGCTTCGATGCGCTCGCGGCAGGCTTCGGCGGGGCCGTGGATGTAGAAGGCGTCGACCACGCTGTCCGGGAGCGCCGCGAGGGCCGCCCGGCGATCGCCCCGGCCCCACGCGTCCCACATCGCCTGGAGCTGCGGGCCGCGCCCGAGCCATTCCTGGTGGGCGCGGTAGGTCGGCACGTTGAAGTAGGCGGCGATCGACATGCGCGCGATCGCCCGCACGCGCTCCGCATCGCGCGTGGGGCACACGTAGATGCGCGCCGCGATCTCCTTGTGCTCGCCGTACTTCTTCACGTGCGGGATCACCTGCGGCAGGTCCTCGGGCGTCACGTAGTTGAGGATCACGCCGTCGCCCTCGCGCCCCGCCAGCTCGAGCATGCCGGGGCGCAGCGCCGCCACGAGGATGGGCGGGGCCGGCGAGAGCTTGCGGCGCAGCCGGAAGCCGCGCACCGCGAAGGTCTCGTAGGCCGTGTCGACCTTCTCGCCGGCGAGGGCCGCGCGCAGGAAGCGCACGGTGTCGCGCGTGCGCTGGTAGGGCTTCTCGAAGGGCAGCGCGTTCCAGTAGCGGACGATCGGCTCCGACGAGCACCCGACCCCGGCCACCACCCGGCCCGGCGCGGTGTCGCAGAGCGCGGCGATGCCCATCGCCAGGGTGCCGGGGCCGCGCGTCTGGACCGGCAGACAGGCGCAGCCGAGACGCAGCGCCGGCGCCCACTGGGAGGCGAGCGCCAGGGGGACCAGTCCGTCGACGTCCTGGGCCTCGCTGGTCCACACGTCGCTGTAGCCGAGGTCCTGGAGCTCGCGAACCCAGGCGGCATGCTCCGAGAGCGGCAGCGTCTGGAGGGGGATCGTCATGCCGAGGCGCTTCATGGCGGCCGACATCCTACCACCCTCCCTCCGACAGGCGACGGAGCGCGTGCAGCCTGCTACGCCTACACCCGGGAGGGCACCATGCCTGCCACACCGTCCGAGGCCGAGATCCGCCAGGCGCTGCTCGAGCGCCGCAGCAAGCTCGCTCGCCGCGTGACCCGCATCGAGACCGACGTGCGCCACCAGGACGCCCCCCTCGACCCCGACGCCGAAGAGCAGGTCGTCCAGCTCGAGAACGACCCGGTGCTCGGCGCCCTCGACGAGAGCGGGCGCCGCGAGCTCGGCGAGATCGACGCCGCGCTGCGCCGCCTCGACGAGGGCAGCTACGGCGCCTGCGTGCGCTGCGGGAAGCCCATCGACGCCGCGCGCCTGCGCGTACTGCCCGCGGCCTCGCACTGCGCGAAGTGCGCGGCCTGACCCGCGCCGCGCCTCGCTAGAGCCGCACCCGCTCGAGGTGCTGCGGGACCACGGCGGGGCGCTCGAGCTCGCGATGGATGCGCCGGGCCAGCGCCTGGGACGCGGTCGGCTCGCCGTGGACCACGAAGGTCACCTGCGGCGGGCGCGGAGCGCGCCCCAGCCAGGCGACGAGCTCGTCGGCGTCGGCGTGGACCGAGAGTCCGTCGACCTCGCAGATCTCGGCCTTCACCGGCACGTAGCGCCCGAACATCTTGATCGCCGGCTCGCCGCTCCGCAGGCGCCAGCCGCGCGTGCCCGGCACCTGGAAGCCGACCAGCACGATCGTGTTGCGCGCGTCGGGGAGCCGAGCCCGCAGGTGGTGCAGCACGCGCCCGCCCGTGGCCATGCCCGACGCCGACACCACCACGAAGGGCCCGGGCTGCGCCTGCACCTCCTTCGACTCGTCGACGCTGTGCACCTCGCGCACGGCCAGGTCCTCGAAGCGCGCCTTGTTGCCGCGCATGTCCGCCCGGATCTCGTCCCAGCCGGCCGCGATCGCCCGGCGGTAGACCGAGAGGGCCGCCAGCGCCATCGGGCTGTCGACGTAGACGGGGAGATCCGGAATGCGCCCGTCCGCGGTCAGGCGCGCGAGGTGGTGGAGGACCACTTCGGTGCGGTCGACGGCGAAGGCCGGGATCACCACCACCCCGCCGCGCGCAGCGGTGCGCGAGATCACCTGGCCGAGCTGCTCCTCCGCCTCGTCGTTCGAGGGGTGGCGGCGATCCCCGTAAGTCGACTCGACGAGCACCGCGTCGGCCTCCCCGGGCGGCTCCGGGGCGACCAGGACGGGATGCTCCGGCCGGCCGAGGTCGCCGCTGACGAGCACGCGCAGCGGGCGCTCCCCTCCGATCTCCAGCTCGACCGACGCGGCCCCGAGGATGTGGCCCGCGGGCCGGAGCAGCGCCTGGATCCCCGGCGCCAGCTCGACGCGGCGCCCGAAGGCCGCCGGCCGGAAGCGCGTCAGCGCCGCCTGGGCGTCCGCCTCGGAGTAAAGGGGCAAAGCCGGCTCGTGCTTGGAGTAGCCCTTGCGGTTCGCGTACTCCGCATCCTCCTCCTGGAGGCGCCCGCTGTCGGGCAGCACGATCGCGCTGAGGGCCGCGGTCCCCGGCGTGGCGTAGACCGCGCCCGCGAAGCCGTTCCGCACCAACGCGGGCAGGTAGCCCGCGTGATCCAGGTGCGCGTGGGTCAGCACCACCGCGTCGAGCCGCGCGGGCTCCACCGGAAACGGCTCCCAGTTGCGCAGGCGCAGCGCCTTCTCTCCCTGGAAGAGCCCGCAATCCACCAGGACGCGGCTGCGCCCGGCCGAGACCAGGAAGCGGCTCCCCGTCACGGTACCCGTGCCGCCGAGGAAGCGGAGCGCCGGCGCTGCGTCAGAAGCCAAAGGCGAAGACCTCCGGGTGGAGCTCCGCGTGCTCGCGCGCGAACTCGAGGTGGGTGCGGCTCTGGGCGTGGATCTCGAGCACCGGCTCGCCCCGCTCGACCACGTCGCCCACGGTGCGCAGGATGCGAACGCCCGCGGCGGGATGGGCAGGCGCCCCGGCGAGCTTCGCGATGCCGTTCACCTCCCAGCAATCGATCTCGCGGATGCGGCCGTCCCCCGGCGAGGCGATCGTGCAGCGGAAGGGCGCCGGGTCGGGCAGCGTGCGCGGGCCCTGGGCGGCGACGATGGCTTCGAAGCGCGCCAGGGCGCGCCCCGAGTCGAGGGCCTCCTGCGCCGCGCGGTAGCCGCCCTCCCCTCGCACCGCCCCGACGCGCTCCAGCAGCCGCGCCGCGAGGAACAGCGACTTCTCGCGCAGGTCGACGGGAGCTCCGGGCTCGACGCGCAGCACCGAGAGCACGTCGAGCGCCTCGAGGCGCGGGCCCACGCCGAAGCCGATCGGCCCGAGCGTGAAGGTCAGCACCACGTCGACCGCCAGGTCGATCGCCGCCGCCACGCGCCGGAAGCGCTCCGCCAGCCGCTCGGCGTGGGCCCGGCTGCGCACCTTGGCGGTCGGCCCGACGGGAATGTCGATCAGCGCGTGGGTCGCGCCGGCCGTCTTCTTCTTCGAGAGGATCGACGCGATCATCTGCGCCTCGGTGTCGATGCCCATCGGGCGCTCCACCGTGATCAGCACGTCGTCGGCCGGCGCCAGGTCGAGGGCGCCCCCCCAGCAGATGCAGCCGCCGACCTCGGCGACCACCTCCCGGATGCGCGCCGGGGTGAGCGCCACCTCCGCGAGCACGCCCATCGTGTCGGCGGTTCCCGCCGGGCTGGTGATGGCGCGCGAGGAGGTCTTCGGCACCGTGACGCCGAGGGAGGCGAGGATCGGCACCACGATCATCGTGGTGCGATTGCCGGGGATCCCGCCGATGCAGTGCTTGTCCGCCACCACCGGCGCCTCGAAGCGCAGCCGCGAGCCGCAGTCGATCATCGCCCCGGTGAGCGCGATGAGCTCCTCCTCGTCGAGGCTCGGGAGCGCACAGGCCAGCACGAACATCGCGAGCTCGGGCTTCGAGTAGCGGCGCGCGCAGACGTCGCGCAGCACGGCGTCGAAGTCGGCGCGCGAGAGTCGCGAGCCGCGCAGCTTGGCGCGCACGCGCTCGACGCTGTCGGGGGCGCGCGCCAGGGTCGCGTCCACCGGCGCGCCCTCGGGCAGACCGAGGTCCCGGAACCCGACCTCCGACAACCCGATCTCCTGCTTGTCGAGGAGGTCCGTCCGGCAGAAGTTCAGCACCGCGGTGATCTCCCGCGGCACCCCGTCCTGCGACCCGATGATGCGCACCCGGTCGAGGGGCTGGAAGCCGAGCGCGCCCTCACGGACAGCCCGCTCGTGGATGAACACCACGTGCTCGGAGAGCGTGTCGATGCCGATGCGGCGCAGGCGGAACACCCCGGCGCCCCTCAGCCCCGGCCCGAGCGGGAGCGAACCGCCGCGGCGAGCAGGGGCGCCACACCGATCGCGTTGGTGGCGTGGGCGACGGTGTCGGTCGAGACGACGCGCGCGACGCCCGCGGCGGCCAGCCGGCGCAGGGCCCCCGGCGCGAAGAGGGCGTGCACCACCACGGCCTCGATGCGCGACGCGCCCGCGCGCCGCAGCGCGCGCGCGGCCGCCGCGAGCGTGGCGCCGCTGCTCGCGACGTCGTCCACCAGCAGCGCGCGCCGCGAATGCCGCGGCAGCGGCGGCAGCTCGACCCGCACGCGCCGGTCGGCGAGGCGTTCCTTGCGTCCGACGATCCAGGGCAGCCCGCTGCGCTCCGCGAGGGCGGAGACCCAGCCCTCGGACTCGGCGTCGGGGCCCACCAGGCACGGCCGCGAGCGGCTGCGCGCCAGCCACTCCGCGAGCGCCGGCGCCGCCGCCAACGAGCGTGCGTCTCCGGGCACCACCTCGGAGAGCCGCGCGATGCGATGCAGGTGCGCTTCGATCGTGAGCACGCGATCGAAGCTGCCCCCGAGCAGCGCGCCCACGACGCGCTGGGAGATCGGCTCGCCGGCCTGGAACACGCGGTCCTGGCGCATGTAGGGGAGGTACGGCGCCACCAGGGTCAGGCGCCTTACGCCCCGCCGGCGCAGCGCGTCCGCCGCCAGCATCAGCTCCACGAGCTTCTCGTCGGGGCGATCGAGGCTGCGCAGCAGGATCGCGCGCCGCGTCGCGGGCGCGACGCGCACCAGGCTCTCGCCGTCGGGAAAGCGGTGGACGAGAACGGGCGCGGGCGGCGCGGCGCCGAGGGACCGCGCCAGCCGGCGCGCCAGCCCGAAGGAGTCGTCGAAGGCGTGGACCTCACGCACTCTAGAGCGGCGTGGTGGGCCGCTCGCCGGCGACCGCGCGCCGCAGCGCGTTCAGCACGTCCTCGCGCGCCAGGATGCCTTGCAGCTCTCCGCCGAGGGCGACCGGCAGGCTCTTGTTGCGGGTGCGCACCATCTTCTCGAGGGCCCGCGTGAGGGGCGTGCGGGGGCTGACGGTCGTCAGCTTCTCGGTCATCACCTCGCGCACCGGCCGCCCCATGATCTCCTCGTAGGGCGGGAACAGCCGATCCTCGGTGAAGCGGAAGGCCTTCAGCAGGTCGAGGGAGGTCACCACCCCGACCAGGCGGCTACCCCCTTCGACCACCGGCAGCGCGTTCCAGCCGTGGCGCTCGAGCAGCTCCTCGGCCTTCGCGATCGGCGTGTCGGGGGTGACGGTCACGGGGCTCTTCGTCATCACGTCGGCGACGCGGTAGTCGAGGAATTCGTACATGCGCGCCCTCCCGGCGCCCCGACACTCTACCCGTCCGATCGGGGCTATGCTCGCCGCGATGGACGTTTCCGCGGCGCGGCCGCGCACCCGGAACCCGTGGTGGATCCCGCCCTTTCTTGGCAGCGTCCCCGAGGAGATCAGCCCGCAGCAGCTCCGCCTGCTGGGCTTCATCGCCCTCGCCCTGCTCTTCGAGAACTACGACCTCTCGATGCTCGGCTCGGCGATCAAGTACATCCGCGAGGATTTCGGCCTCGCCCAGGCCGAAGGCGGACGGCTGACGGCTCTGGTGCGCCTCGGCGCGTTCCCGGCGCTGTTCGTGATTCCCTTCGTCGACCATCTCGGCCGCCGCCGCGTCTTCCTCGCGTCGGTGATCGGCATGAGCCTCGGCACGTTCCTCACCGCCTTCACCCAGTCCGAGTCGCAGTTCGTCGCGGCGCAGATGTTCAGCCGCACCTTCCTGATGACGGCTTCCGCCACGGCCTTCGTGATCGTCGCCGAGGAGCTGCCGGCGGGCCGGCGCGGCTGGGGCGTCGGCATCCTCGCCGCCCTCGGCGCCTTCGGCTTCGGCCTCGGGGCGATCCTGTTCGCGCTGATCGACTGGCTTCCCTACGGATGGCGCTTCCTCTACGGCGTCGGCCTGGTCCCGCTGCTGCTGGTGCCGAAGTTCCGGCGCGAGGTCCGCGAGACGCGCCGCTTCGCCGACGCCCGAGGTCCGGGCGAGGGGCTCGCCACGGCGCTCCGGACCTGGCTCGCGCCGGTCACTGTCATCGTCCGCCGCTACCCGGGCCGCGCCCTGGCGCTCACGGTCGTCGGGGCGTTCGCCGCCGCGGGCCATGCCCCGAACTTCCAGCTCATGGGCGACTACCTGCTCACGGACCGCGGCTGGGAGCCGTGGATGTACTCGGTGCTCTTCATCGGCGGCGGCCTGCTCGGCATCATCGGCAACCCGCTGGCGGGGCGCCTCGGCGATCGGCACGGACGCCGCCACATCGGCTTCTGGGCCCTCGCGGTGTTCCCGATCTTCATGTTGATCTTCTACCGCAGCGACGGCTGGGTGATCCCGGCCACGTGGATCCCGGCGGTCTTCGCGCTGAGCGGCGCCAACACGGTGATCCGGGTGCTCTCGACGGAGCTCTTCCCCACCGCGTCGCGGGGAACCGCCACGGGCTGGCTGATCCTCCTCGAGACGGCGGGCGCCGCGGCTTCGCTCGGGGCCGTCACCTGGTTGACGCCCGCGGGCGAGAGCATCTCGGGCGCGGTCAGCCTGCTGGCGTGCCTGACCGTCGTCGCCGCCTGCGCGGTGCCCTTCCTGCCCGAGACGGCGGGGCGCGAGCTCGAGCAGATCAGCGGAGAGGCCCCGCCCCCGGCCCATTGAACTTCGGCAGCTCGGCGCGGTGCCGGGCGAGGAACGCCTCGTAGAGCGAGGCGTCGGTGTAGTCGCGCATCTCGCAGATCCGGTCGCCGCGGAAGCGGATCACCACGCAGGTGCGCTGGTCCATCGCGTCGTCGGGCGCGCTCTCCAGCCAGCTCCGCTCGCGGATCTCGACGATCACGCGCTCGTCCGCCTCGTACCAGTCGCGCCAGAGCTCCTGGTAGCCCCACGCCGCGGGCCCCAGGCCGAACTCCCGCCCGGCGAAGGCGCGCAGCACCGCGACGCGCCCCCGCCACTCGCCGCCGAGGGGCGGGCGGCCCGCCACCCAGTAGACGACGTCGTCGGTGAAGTAGCCCCCGACCTCCTGCATGCGCCCGGCGAAGAGCGCCTTCTCGTAGGACTTCGCGATCGCGATCCGCTCGCTCATGCGGGCGCCTCCGCGGGCGGAGCCAGGCGCTGGGCCTTGCGTCCGCTCCGCTCCATGGGCTTCTCGAGCTCCGCGCGGTGGCGGTCGAGCACGCTCCAGAAATCGACGGCGCGTCCGGCGAGCTGCGCCGCCGCCTCGCGCAGCGCGCTGCTCGTCCTCACCTGCTGCACGTTCCGCTCCATGTCCTCGGCGTCCCAGCCGCGCGAGTGAGCGATGAACGGGAACGGCGGGAAGACGAAGCCGAGCTCCGCCCAGAAGGTGAGCAGGCCGCCGGCGACCGCCTGGACGTTGTCCTGGCCGCCCGTGATCACGAAGGCCGCGACCTTGTTCCGGATCAGCACCCGCCCGTGGGTCGTGACCTGGTTCTGGATGCAGTTCAGTCGCTCGGTCATCTTGAAGTAGAGCGACGAGGCCGCGCCCCAGCGGATCGGCGTCGCGAGCAGCACCACGTCGGCCCAGTGCACGAGGCCCTCGTAGACCGCGGCGAGCTGGTCCTCCGGGTCGCGCTCGGTGATGGCGCAGGGCCAGGTGCAGGCCCGCGCGGCCTTCGAGTAGTTGCCCTCGCAGTGCCGGAAGCGCAGCTCGCGCAGCCGCAGCCGCTGGGTGGCCGCGCCCCGCGCCGCGGCGCTCTCCAGGGCGTGCTCGAGCAGCGCATCCGAGGTCGAGAACCGCGGGTTCGCTTCGTCGAGCGCCGTGGTCGAGAGCCCGAGCACGCGGACCGGTGCGCCCGCCGGCTTGGGGTGCTCCTCCAGCAGGTGGCTCGGCTTGTGCTTCAGCAATCGCCGCGGGGAGGCCGGCGGCGTCGCCAGCCAGACCCCGTCGGCCCGCTCCTCGACCTCGAAGACCGGCACCTGCTCCTCGTCGTAGCCCTCGGGCCCGCGGCCCGTCACCACGCTGTACTCCCAGCCGTGCCAGGGGCACACCACGAACTCGCCGCGCATGCGGCCCTCGCACAGCGGCCCGCCCTTGTGGTTGCAGGCGTTGCCGATCGCGCGGAAGCGCCCCTCGTGGAGGAAGACGGCGACGCCGTGGCGGTCGATTCGCACCGCGAACGGAACGCGGGCGGCGAGCTCCTCGCGTGTGCCCAGACGGTGCCAGGTGGTCATGGAAGCCTCCGGCCTGTGGGTTGCGATGGCGCGCGGGGCCCTCGCGTAACGAGGGGCCCACCGAACGCTATCCCAGGCGCGGCGGGCTAGGCGGCCAGCTCGGCGAAGGCCTCGCGGATGCCCTGCTCCAGCTTCTCGAGGTCGGGCACCAGGGCGGCGTCGGCGTTCAGCCCGACGTGGAGCCAGCCGTCGTAGGAGAGCACCGCCAACCCGAGCCCCATGCCGTCCACGATCGGCACGATCCCGGTGAGCGACTCGACGCGGCGCCCGCACAGCCAGCGGGTCTCGCGCGGCCCCGGAACGTTCGTCGCCACGACATTGGCGAGCCGGGCGGAGCGAATGCCGCGACCGACTCCGGCGAGGAGCGGCGGCGGGACGTCGTCGAGCACGGCGAGCAGCGCGTCGATGCCCGACCAGGCCGCGGAGCTTTTCAGCCGATCGGTGATCGCGCGGGTGGCGGCGAGCCGCGCCAGCTCCTGGGTCGGGTCCACCGCGAGCGGAACCAGCATGCCGGAGATGCGGTTGCCGAGGGCGTGGCTCTCCTCCGGGCGCCGCAGGCTCACCGGCACCAGCGCCACGACCTCGACGCCGCGCGTGGCGACCCCGCTGCCACGCAGGTAACGGTGCAGGCCGCCCGCGAGGACGCAGAGCACCACGTCGTTCACCGTCCCGCCGTGGGCGCTGCGGATCCGGCTCACCCCGGAGAGGGGAAGGCGCGTGAAGGCCAGCGTGCGGCGCCAGCCGAGCGGGGCGTTCCACGGGAGCACCGGAACGTCCGCGGTCGCGAGACGCACGGCGCTGTAGGCGGCGTCGCGCAGGCGGCGCAGGCTCTCGCGCGCCGCGGCCGGGCGACGCGCGACCTCGAGGATCCGCCCCACCCCCGCGAGCCCGCGCCACACCCCTTCGCCGAGCGCGCTCCCGACGCGCTGCGCCGGTCCTGGGAGGGGCCGCGGCTCCGGGAGCGCAGCCGGGCGGTCGTGGACGTCGGGCGCCGGATCGAGCAGCTCCTCGAGGAGCTGAACGCCGGCCACGCCGTCGATCATGCAGTGGTGGACGAGCTGGACCAGCGCCGTCCGCCCTCCGTCGAGCCCCTCGAAGACGTGCATCTCCCAGAGCGGGCGGCTGCGATCGAGGCGGCGGGTGAGCAGCGCGGCCGCCGCCTCCTGCAGCTCGGCCGTCCCGCCGGGCGAGGGCAGCGCCCAGCGGAACAGGTGGTTCTGGACCTCGAAGCCGGGGTCCTCCTCCCAGCTCGGATGCGCCAGCTCGAAGGGGACCGGCACGGCGCGCTGGGCGTAGCGCCGCATGCGGGGAAGGCGCGCCTCGATGCGCTCCGCGAGCCGGCGCAGGGCCAGCGGCCCGTCCAGCACCGCGACGCAGCCGATGTGCAGGGGGGCGTGGGGGCGCTCCAGGTACAGGAAGCCGGCGTCGCGCGTCGACATGCGCGCGTCCGGTCCCCTGATGCGCACGGAAGCCATGCCGTGGGCGAAGCAAAGGGCGTGCCCGGCGGGGTCGGCCGCGCGCGCCCGGCGGCGCGCGCCCTGCCCTTCCCGCGCGCAGCCGCGCGCGGCGCTGCCCGTTCCTAGAGCAGCGTTCCGGTCAGCAGCAGCGTGGCGACACTGAAGTAGATCACCAGGCCGGTCACGTCGACGAGCGTCGAGACGAAGGGCGCCGAGGCGCTGGCCGGGTCGAAGCCGAGCCGGCGCAGCACGAAGGGCAGCATGGCCCCGGCCACCGCTCCCCAGAGCACGATCCAGACCAGGCTCACCGCCACCGTCACGCCGAGCAGGAAGAAGTGCTCGCCGAAGAGCGTCCTCCGCCCCGGCCAGAGCACCACCCGCAGCAGGCCGATCAAGCCGAGCAGCAGGCCCAGCAGCAGGCCGGCCGCGAGCTCGCGCCGCAGCACCAGCCACCAGTCCCGCAGCCGCACCTCCTCCATCGCCATGGCGCGGATCACGAGGGTGCTCGCCTGGGAGCCCGAGTTGCCGCCGCTCGAGATGACCAGCGGAATGAAGAGCGCCAGGACCACCGCTCGCGCGATCTCGCTCTCGTAGTAGGCGATGGCGGTCGCGGTGAGGAGCTGGCCGACGAACAGCACGGTCAGCCAGACCGCGCGCTTCCTCACCATCTCGAGCACGCCCACCTCCAGGTAGGGCGCGTCCAGGGCCTGGGTACCGCCGATCTTCTGGATGTCCTCCGTCGCCTCCTCGCGCACCACGTCGACGATGTCGTCCACGGTCACGATGCCCTTGATGCGACCCTCGGCGTCGAGCACCGGGACCGCCATCAGATCGTTCTGGGCGATGACGTTGGCGACCTCCTCCTGGTCCATGTCCTCGGGAACCGAGACCACCTCGGTGCGCATCACGTCGCGCACGGTCTTGTCCGGGGGCGCGGCGAACAGCTCGCGGAACGAGACGACGCCCAGCAGGCGCTGCTCGCCGTCGAGCACGTAGATGTAGTAGATGGTCTCCACGCGCTCGCGGGCGGCGCGGCGCAGGTAGCTGATCGCCTCGTCGACGCTCATCTCGACGCGCAGGCGCACGTAGCGCGGGCTCATCAGGCCGCCGGCCTCGTCCTCGGCGTAGGCGAGCAGCGCGCTCACCTCGCGCCGGGTGGGCTCGTCGAGCAGCCGCAGCATGCCTTCGCGCTGCTCCTCGTCGGCCTGCTGCACGGCGTCCGCGGCATCGTCCGGAGCGAGCTGCCGCATCCAGAGCTGGCGCTCGCGCGGGGGGAGCGCGAGCAGGAGCTCGCACTGCTCGCGGGTGGAGAGGCCGAAGAACACGTCCTCGGCCTCGCCCGGCGCGAGCACGCGGAACCCCTCGAGCCGCTCCTCGAGGTCGAGGAACGGCCAGATCTCGCGCAGCTCCTCGCCGAGGAGCCCGCCCTCGCCGACCGGCTGCGGCGCTTCTTCCATCCCTCGCCTCCGCGAGCGGGAGGGTAGAGCCGCGACCGGCCTCGTCGAGGCCCACGGCTGACGCCGAGCGGGCCGGCGGGTATGGTCCCGGCGATGGGGCTCTTCGACGAGATCGGCGCCGCGGTCCACGTGGCCCTCAAGGCGAAGGACGCGCCGCGCGTCGCGGCCCTGCGCAGCATCCGGGCGGCCTTCCTGGTGGAGCAGAAGAAGGACAACGCCAAGACCCTCTCGGACGAGGTCTGCGTCGCCCTGCTGCGCAAGCTGGAGAAGCAGCGCCACGAGAGCATCGAGGCCTTCGAGAAGGCCGGCCGGCCGGAGCGGGTCGCCGAGGAGCGTGCGGAGCTCGCAGTGATCGAGGAGTTCCTGCCGCGCCTCGCCGACGAGGCGACGACGCGCGCCTGGGTCGAGGCCGCGATCGCCGCGAGCGGAGCCGCGAAGCCAGCGGACGTGGGCCGCGTGATGGGCGCGCTGATGAAGGCCCACAAGGGCGAGGTGGACGGAAACCTGGCGCGCCGCCTCGCAGCCGAGCTGCTCGCCGCGGGCGCCTGAGCACCCGCGTCGCGGCTCCCGCCGAGCCCCGACGAATCGGCGCGCTCGGCCGCAGTGCGGGGTCCCCGGAGGCGATTACGGCAAAGGAGGGGGAGCCCCTCGACCCGCACCGGCGGAGGCGCGCGCAGTCGCGGCGGCCCGACGTGGGCGGAGCAGCCTCGTTCGCGCGCCGCGGTCTTTCGGCTGACCCCCGTGACTGGGAGGGCCGCGGCGCGCACGCCGCTCGGCCGCCTGCCTAGCCGGGCACCTCGGCTGGATCGAGCAGCCCGAGCCGCCGCCAGCCTACGGATAAGAGCCAAGTGCGCGGCGCCCGCACCGCAGGTGCATCGGCCGCCCGGAACGCCTCCTCCGCCCCCACGCTCTCGCTCCGCCACCCGCTGAACCACCGCGCCGACGACGCCGGGTCGAGCCGCACGGGCCCGGGGAGGGCCTTGCTCCCACGCCGCTTCGCCCAGTGTCGGCGGGCGTTGAGAAGGACGTAGCGGAGCGCGTTGCGCACCTGCGTGGGCGTACGCAGCACCACCAGGTGGTAGCGCTCGCGCACCACGGGTCCGCTGCGCCGCAGCGCCCGGTTCACCGCCCGCGCGAAGCGCGCGCCGAGCGACCTCATCCCCCGGCCGAGCGCCTCCGGGCCCTCCGCCTCGACGATCGCGTGGAGGTGGTCGCCCTGAAGCGAGTAGTGCACCAGCCGGAACTCCCCGCGCTCGGCCCCGCGCCGGAAGCTTCCTTCGATCTCGCGCACGACGTCGCGCGTCCGCAGCGAGCTCACGCCCTCCAGCACCTTCAGCGTGACGAGGCAGGGGTGCGAAGCGGGAAAGCGGCGGCGCGACCGGTGCTGCACCGTCGGCTTCGGCCCGGGCTTGCGTCCGGCGCCCGGCCTCCATCCGCCCCACTTCCCGCGCCAGAGCGGCAGCTCGCCCTGCTTCGATCGCTTCATCGCGATCTAGAATATGGCGGTCTACGAACGAAGTCAAGAACTATCGCGAACACTGCTCATACAAACGACGGATCGCCCAAGGTCGGGCGTGCGCTGCAAGGTGCGGGTGCAATATGCGTCATGGAGTGGGGATGGGCGCGCTCCACGCGCTCACCACCACGCTGCAATCTCGCGACGGCCCGCCAGCCCAGGCCTCGCGTCCGCCGCGCGATACACGAAGCGTCTCCTCAACCCTAATCGCCTCCGGCGACCCCGCAGCCCATCGGAGCGCGCCATCCCGTCGTCTCTCTACCCCAGCAAAAAACATCGGCCCACGCGGTCCGCCCTACCCGCCTTCCCCGATCTTCCCCGCAGCCTCCTCGAGCTCCGCCTCGAACGACGGGGCGTCGCTGCGCACGACCAGGCACCGCGCGGGCGGCCACTCCTCCGGGGCCTCGAAGCGCGCGAGGCTCGCGGCCAGCAGCGCCGGTCCCGCATCGGAGGGATCGCGGCCGGCGCGCGCGCGCTGCGCGAGGCGCTCGCGCGCGACAGGCTCGCTGCAGCGCACCTCGAGCAGCCACGCCGGCGCGCCCAGCGCCTGCGCCCGCGCGAGCGCGCGGCGGCGGTCGGCGGCCGCGGAGAAGGTGGCGTCGAGCAGCGCCGGGCGGCCCGAGCTCAGCACGGGCTCGGCGCGCTCCAGGAGCGCGGCGTAGGTTCGTTCGTTCCAGGCCTCGGTGTAGAGACCCTGCCCCGCCGCCGCGCCCGCACGCTCCTCGGGCGCGAGCCCCGCCAGCCGCTTGCGGACGCGGTCCGAGGCAATCACCGCGCCGCCCAGCCGATCCGCGAGGCGCTGAGCGGCGGTCGATTTGCCCGAGCCCACCGTCCCGCAGAGCAGCACCAGCGGACCGGGGCGCGGCTCCGCGAGCAGCCGTTCGGCCAGGGCGAGGTGCCGGGCCGCGCTCGCCTCCGCGGCCGCGCGCTGCCCGGCTGCGATGGCGGCGTCGCCGGCCGCGAGGCCCGCCACCTTGGCGCGCACCGCAGCGCGGTAGGCCGCGTACAGGTCGACCACGCCGTAGAGGCCGAAGTCGTCGCTGCGCTCGGCGTAGCGGCGCAGGAAACGCTCCGCCAGGTCGCGCCGCCCGCGGTACGCGAGGTCCATGGCCAGGAAGGCGACCTCGCTGGCGGCGTCGATGTGGCGCAGCCCGTCGCTGAACTCGATGCAGTCGACCAGCACCGGCGCCTCGGGCCCGGACTCGAACCAGACGTGCTGGAGATGGACGTCGCCGTGCCCGTCCACGGCGCGCCCTTCGACGCGTCGCGCCTCGAGGCGCGACGCACAGGCGGCGAGCCGCGCGGCGAAGAGCGACTCGGCGCGAGCCACGGCCGGGGCGCCGCCGGGCAGGGACTCGCGCAGGCTCGCGAGGTTCTCGGCCATGGGCCGCGCCAGCGCCTCGCGCCAGGCTTGCGGATCGAAGGGCGCCGGGCGACCCAGCCCGACCCGGGCGTGGAAGGCCGCGAGCACGCCGGCCACCGCGTCGAGGTGCTCCGGGCCCAGCACTCCCGCCTCGAGCAGCGACAGCGCGTCGCGTCCGGCGGCCAGGCGGCGCATCACGACAGCATGCTCGGGGACCGCTCCTTCCGCGGCGGCCACGAGCGCCTCGCCGGGCGCGCCGACGCGCCAGCCCGAGGCGCCGCGCAGCAGCGGAGCGACCCCCAGGTAGACGTCCGGAGCGAGGCGGCGGTTGAGACGCACCTCGCGCAGGCAGTCCGCGTTGCGGAGCGCGCGCGTGCCGAAGTCGAGGAACGAGAGCCGCACCGCCTTGCGGACCTTCACCACCCGCTGCGCGGTCAGGAACACCCAGGAGATGTGCGTCTGCACCACCTCGGGCGCCTCGCCCGCGTGGGCCGCCGGCCCGGAGAGGTCCCGCGTGAGGCCTTCGGGAAGCGGCTCGCCGGCTTCGCTCGCGCCTCGCATCAGGGCCTGCGGTCCGCGCGGACCCGGCGCGAGGCGGCGGCCGCGCGATAGGCGTCGGTCGCGGAGAGCTCGAGGGTCACGTGCAGCGTGCCGTCCTCGAAGACCACGCGCTCGGCGAATCCCAGATCGCGCAGCACGTCGAGCGAGGCCCGGTTGCCGGGGAGCACGTGCGCCGTGAAGCGCTCGATCCCCGCGCGGCGCGCGGCCTCGGCCAGCGCCTCGAGCAGCAACGTCCCGAGGCCGCGGCCGTGGTGTGCGTCCACGACCTCGTACGCCACCTCCGCCTCCGCCTCGCCGGCCTTGCGGTCGTAGCAGGCGTGACCGACCAGCTCGGCGCCGACCAGCGCCACGACGCCCCCGTGGAGCGAGAAGTCCGGGTGGGCCATGTGCTCGACCTCGCGCTCGGAGAGGCCCTTCCGGGCCGAGAAGTAGCGGAAATAGCGCGACTCCCCCGAGAGCGCGCGGTGCAACGCCGCGAGCGCCGCGGCGTCGTCCGGCCCGATGGCGCGGAGGGTGGCCACCCCGCCATCCGCCAGCTGGACCTCCCGCGGCGGCGGCGCCGCCCCTTCGGCCGCGCTCACACGAGCCACGCCAGCGCGACGGCCAGCACCAGCCCCGCGAGGAGCCAGGGCGCGCAGGCCCGCGCGAGGGCCGGCCCGCCGAGCACGCTCGCGAGGACCGCCTTCACGGCGGTGTTCATCGCCGCCGCCAGCACCACGGCCGTCGCGGCGACGTGCAGCTCCATCGTTTCGCGCGACGCCTGCGCCACCGAGAGCCCCAGGGCGTCGACGTCCGCCACGCCCGAGAGGAGCGCGACCGCGTAGACGCCGCGCGGGCCGACCCAGTGCTCGGCGGCCCGAACCGCGATGGCGAGCCCCGTGATCAGCCCCGCCAGGAGCAGCGCGCCCTCGAGCTGGAGCGGGTTCTCGAGCGACAGCTCGGCCTTCCCTGCACCGCTGGCGGCCGGGAGGCGCGCGTGCCAGAGGGCGGCGCCGGCCGGCAGCAAGGCGAGGGCCGCGAGCGGCGCGGCGACGCGCAGCCCGAGCGGCGGCGCGACGAGGCCGACGACCACCGCGAGCCGAACGGCCATCATCGCACAGGCGAGCATGATGCCCGCGCCGAGCATCCCCACCGGCGCCTGCCTGCGATGCGCGAGCCGCGCGTAGGTCAGCGTCACGCCGGTCGACGAGGTCAGCCCGCCGAGGGCCGCCGTGAGCAGCAGCCCCGCCCCCGCGCCGAGCAGGCGCACGGCGAACCAGCCGAGGTAGGAGATGCCGGCGAGCAGCAGCACCAGCAGCCCGATGCGGCGCGGATTCAGCGCGTCGAAGGGACCCATCTCGCGATCGGGCAGCAGCGGCAGGGCGACGGCGGCGATCAGCAGGAGCTGGAGCGTGGCGGTCACCTCGCGGCGCTCGAGCCAGGCGAGGCCCCCGTGCAGCTCGCGCTTGAAGCCGAGGATCGCGGTGACGACGACGGTCGCCGCGACGGCCTCCAGCGGAGACCCCGAAGCCGCCAGGGCAGCGAGGGCGTAGGTCAGCACCAGGGCGACCACCGTCGTCATGCCGAGATCGCCCGTGGTGCGCACCAGCGCGGCGTAGGAGGCGAGCCCGAGGGCCACGACGCCCAGGAAGCCCGTGGCGAGGACCGCCACCCCGAAGCGCTCGGAGAGGAGACCCGCCGCGCCTCCCAGCACCCCGATCAGCGCGAACGTGCGCATGCCCGCCGTGCGGCCGCCGGGAGGCACCTCGCGCGTCTCCCAGCCCCGTTCGGCGCCCACGATGAAGCCGATCGCCAGGGCGACGGCGAGCTTGTGGGCGATCGCGAGATCCATCGACGTCCCCGGGTTCGGGGACTAGGTACCCGACCTCGACCGGGACCGCCCGCAGGCTAGTCGGCAGGAGGCTCCGGCCAGGTGCACTCCCAGACGCACGCCGCGTCGCCGTCGAGGATGCAGCGCGTCTTGCGAATCGCGAGCCCCGCGAAGCCCGAGGCGACCAGCGCCTCGTGGAGATAGCCCTTCACCACGGCGCACATCTCGCGGGTCGGATGCCCGTAGTCGGCGAGCTCGAAGCGCGCCCTGCCGGGCCCCGGGTCGCAGAGGGTCAGCCGGCCGGTGTCGTGCTGCACCTGCCAGAGCGCGGAGGCGCGCCGGGCGATGCTGAGCGGGTCCGCCCCTTTCAGCAGCCGCCCGTAGACGCCGTCCATGTGCTCGCGCATCTGGATGCGACCCATCAGCTCGAAGGCGCCGTCTCCCCCCTCGCCGATCATGGGGGCCATCACGCGCAGCAGTCCGACGAGGTCCTCCTCCGGGTACCAGCTCGTCGGCAGCACCCGTTCCTCGAGGTAGTGCTGGAGCGCGGCAGGCAGCGCCGCGCGGGCAGCCTCCCGGTGGCGGCGCAGGAACTTCACGGCGCCGAGCAGATTCGTGCCCTTGGCCTTGGCCACCGGGGCCTCCATCCCCTCCTCGGATCGGAAGCCGCCGCCGCGGCCTTGAGGCCGTCCCGCGCCAATTTTGGCGCCCCCCGCCACGGCCAGTGGAGCTCGCGGATGGCCTGGGATATCGTTTTCCTGCGATGCTCGACCCCGCCGCGCCGCAGCTCTCTCCGGACCAGGTCGCGTTCTTCGCGAGCCAGGGCTTCCTGTCGATCGAAGCCATCACCACCCCCGAGGAGATCGCCTGGCTGCGCGGGGCGTACGATGCGCTGATCGAGGACGAGCAGGCGCTCCGCCTGCGCTACGACGGCGCCCTGCCCGACGGCCGCAACGGTCTCATCCACCAGATCTTCCTGCCGGAGCGGCAGCGCCCGGATCTGCTCGAGACCCGGTACCTCGCGAACGCGCGCCGGCTCGCCGCGACGCTGCTCGGAGTCGACCTCGAGCAGAGCGTCTATGGCGGCCTGATGCTCATCTACAAGCCGGCCGGCGCGGGGCGCGACGCGCCCTGGCACCAGGACGAGGCCTACTGGGACTTCCCGACGCGCCGCTGCCACAGCCTTTCGGTCTGGATGCCCCTCGACGACGTGACCGTCGAAAGCGGCTGCATGCAGTTCCTGCCCGGCTCCCAGGCGCTCGACATGCTGCGGCACCGGCGCGTGTCCGAAGGCGGGCCGCTGGTGGTCGACGAAGCGCTCGACTTCTCCGGGGCGGTGCCCTGCCCGATTCCAGCCGGTGGGGCCACGTTCCACACCTGCCGCACGCTGCACTACACGGCCGCCAACACCAGCGAGCGGCCGCGCCGCGCCTTCACGGTGATCTTCCACGGTCCCGGCAGCGAGCGCGAGGTGCCCCGACCCCGCCCCTGGCTCTGAGGGCGCTGCCCGCCCCGAGGGACCGCTTGCCTCGGCCGCTTCGGTGCATACTAACCACCGACGTCGCCCGGCGCGCACGGGCCCCGAGGAGCGATCGTGCACGTCGAATCCTTCTTCGATCCCGCCACCGGAACGCTGTCGTACGTGGTTCACGACGGGCGGGCCGGCATCGTGATCGATCCGCTCCGCGACTACGACCCGAAGAGCGGACGCACCTCCTGGGCTTCGTCCGAGCAGATCGCGGCGTACGTCGACCGCCTGGGGCTCACCCTCCCCTACGTGATCGACACGCACGCCCACGCCGACCACATGACGGGCCTCCCCTTCTTCCGGGAGCGCTACGGGGCGCGCAGCGTCACGGGCGCGCGGGTCGGCGAGGTGCAGCGGGCGTTCCGCGCGATCTACGACCTGCCGGCCGATTTCCCGGTCGACGGCAGCCAGTTCGACGTGCTGATCGACGAGGGCAAGCGGCTCGGCTTCGGGAGCCTCGAGGTCGAGGCGCTCCACACGCCGGGGCACACGCCCGCCCACATGTCGTGGCGGGTCGGCGACGCCGTCTTCCTCGGCGACACGCTCTTCATGCCGGACTACGGCACGGCGCGCTGCGACTTCCCGGGCGGCTCGGCGGGCGAGCTCTACGACTCGATCCAGCGGATCTACGCCTTTCCCGACGACACGCGCCTGTTCGTCTGCCACGACTACCAGCCCGGCGGACGCCCGCTCGCCTACCAGACGACCGTGCTCGAGCAGAAGCGGCACAACGTGCAGATCGACCAGCATACGACCCGAGAGGCCTACGTTGCGTTCCGAGAGCAGCGCGACGCGACGCTCGACGCGCCGGCCCTGATCCTGCCGTCGCTCCAGGTGAACATCCGCGCCGGCGACCTGCCCGAGCCCTCCGCCAACGGGACCGTGTTCCTGAAGATCCCGCTCGACGTGCTCTGAGGAGGTTTCCGGTGAGCATTCCCGAGCTGACCCCCGCCGAAGCGCAGCCTCGCCTCGCGGAGCTCCGCGTGGTGGACGTGCGCGGCGCCCACGAGTACTTCGGTCCGCTCGGGCACATCGCCGGCTCGCTGCTGCTGCCGCTGCCGGACGTCGAGAGCCGCGCGCGCGAGCTGCCCAGGGGCCGCCCGCTGCTGCTGGTCTGCCGCTCCGGGGCGCGCTCGGGGAAGGCCTGCGAGCGACTCGCGGCCCTCGGCATCGGGCCGGTCGTGAATCTCGCCGGCGGGATGATCGCCTGGAACCAGGCCGGCCTTCCGGTGGAGGCGACGAAGCCCGCCAGCCTCGAATCGCTGCTGGAGATCCTGGTGGCCTGGCTCGCCCAGCTGAGCGGCTCGCCGCCGGAGGCGGTCCGCGCGTCGCTCGAGACGGGCCTCGCCGATGCGGGCACCCCCCTGACTCCGCTGACACGCGAGAGCGTCGGCCGCGCCGTCGAGCGGGCCGAGGCGACGCTGCGGGCGCGCGGCGAGCTCCCCGACCTGGCGCTCAGCGTGCGCTCCTTCCGCCGCTGGCTCGCCGATCTCTGACCCGTGCCCCCGCTCGGACTCGCCCTCAGCGTCCTGATCGGCGTCAGCCTCGGCTTCTTCGGCGGCGGCGGCTCGATCCTGACGGTTCCCCTGCTGGTCTACGTGTTCGGGCTCGAGCCGAAGCAAGCGATCGCGAGCTCGCTGCTGATCGTGGGAATCGCCAGCCTGACGGGCGCCTTCCAGCACTGGCGGGCGGGCCGCGTGGACCTGCGCGCGGGCCTGTTCTTCGGCTCGGCGGGCATGGCGGGCGCCTACTTCGGCGGGCGCGCGGCCGCCTTCGTCGACGGCACCCTGCTCCTTCTGCTCTTCGCCTGCATGATGGCGCTGACCTCGCTGGCGATGTGGCGCGGCCGGCGCGTCGCTCCGGCGGCGGCCGCCGCGCCCGAGCCCGCGCCCGCGCGTCTGGTCGCGCAGGGCTTCGCGGTGGGCCTCTTCACGGGTCTGATCGGAGCGGGCGGCGGCTTCCTGATCGTGCCCGCGCTCGCGCTCTGGGCGGGCCTGCCGATGCTCGCCGCCGTAGGGACCTCGCTCTTCGTCATCGTGCTGAACTCCGCGGCCGGCTTCCTCGGCACCCTCTCCCACGCGCGCGTCGACGTAAACCTGGTGGGCGCCGTCGCCGCGGCGGCGGTGGCGGGCTCGCTGGTCGGAACGCGCCTCGCGCGGCGCGTCGACCCGGCCTCGCTGCGACGTGCGTTCGCGCTGTTCGTGCTCGGCATGGCCGCCCTCGTGCTGGTGCGGGAGGCGCGCGTCTGGCTGGAGACGGTGCGCGGCGCCCTGCCCGCCTCGCTGCCCCAGATGGTCTTCGTGCTGGTCGTGCTCGCCGCGGGAGTCGCCGCCGGGCGCGTCTCGCGCGGTCCGGGCGGCGATCCGCTGGAGCGTCCCTTCGAACAAGGAGCCGGAATATGACCCTCTCTCCCGACTTCACCCCCCTCGCCGGCCTCGCCGGCGGCGCCCTGATCGGCCTGGCGAGCGCCGCGCTGCTGCTCGCCAACGGCCGCATCGCGGGCGTGAGCGGCATCGTCGGCGGCAGCCTGCGCGCGGCGCCCGGCGATCTCGGCTGGCGGCTGGCGTTCCTGGTCGGCCTGCCCCTCGGCGCCGCCGCCCTGCACGCGCTCCAGCCCGCAGACCACGGCTTCGCCATCACCTCCCGGCTCGGGGTGCTGGTCCTCGGCGGTCTGCTGGTCGGCTTCGGCACGCAGCTCGGAAGCGGCTGCACCAGCGGCCACGGCGTGTGCGGCCTCGCGCGGGGGTCGCGGCGCTCCCTCGCCGCGACGGCGACCTTCATGCTCACTGCGGCCGTCACGGTGTTCGTCGTGCGCCACGTCCTCGGAGGGCTCTGATCATGCAGGCGATCGTCGCGGGGCTCTGCGGAATCGTGTTCGGATCGGGCCTGGCCCTCTCCGGGATGACCAACCCGGCCAAGGTGCTCGCATTCCTCGACGTCGCCGGCGTCTGGGACCCGACCCTCGCCTTCGTGATGACCGGCGCCCTCGCCACGACGGCCGCCGGCTTCGCGCTCGCTCGCGCGCGGCTGCGGCCCTGGCTGGCCGAGACCTTCGCGCTCCCGACGCGGCGCGACCTCGACGCGGACCTGCTCGGCGGAGCGGTGCTGTTCGGCGTAGGCTGGGGGCTCGTCGGGCTCTGCCCCGGGCCGGCCCTCGCCAACCTGTCGAGGCCGTCGGCGGAAATCCTGGTGTTCGTCGGGGCGATGCTGGCCGGTGTTGCCGCTCACCGACTGCTCTGGAGCCGCCGCGCCGCACGAAATGCGAGCAGCCCGCCTCCGGCGCCGCTGGCGGGGGCTTCGCGTTCCCGGTAGCGTTCCAATGGATTCCAGCCAGAAGGGACGTCCCATGCGCAAGCTCTCTCTCGCCTGCATCGCTGCCGCCGGTCTTCTCGCCATGGGGGCCCAGGCCATCCCGGCACACGTCTGCGAAGGACCCGCAGGCGCCCGCAACCCGAACTGCCAGCCGCAGACGCCGCCCGACGGCGCCGTCCCCGAGCCGGGCGCGGCTGCCGCCTTCGCGCTCGGCCTCGGCCTCGTCGCCCTGCGTACCCGCCGCGCTCGCTAGCCCGGCGTCCGATCCGCGAGCGGCGTCCGTCGCCCGCTCGTCGTCGGTCAGCAGGCGGTCGAGTCGGGCTCCGGGACGATCTCGTTGTCGAGCGCCCCGAGCCGCTCGATCTCGATGCGCACGCGGTCGCCCACCCGGAGCAGGTGCGGCGGCTTCATCGCGATGCCGACACCGCTCGGCGTACCGGTGGCGACCACGTCGCCCGGCTCGAGGGTGAACGCGGTCGACAGGTGCTCGACGAGCGCGTAGCAGTCGAAGATGAGCTGCCGGGTGCTCGACTCCTGACGCAGCTCGCCGTTCACCCAGGTGCGCAGGCGCAGGTCGTGCGGATCGCCGACCTCGTCGGCCGTGGTGAGCCACGGGCCGAGGGGCCCGTGGGTGTCGAAGGACTTTCCCATCGTCCAGGTGGGGACGCGGAGCTGCCAGTCGCGCACCGTGACGTCGTTCACCACCAGGTAGCCCGCGATCGCCTCGCGGGCGCGCTCGCGCGGAACGTGCCGGCAGCGCCGGCCGATCACGAAGCCGAGCTCGCCCTCGTAATCGAGGGCCTGCGAGACCCGCGGCATGTGTACGGCGTCCCGCGGCCCCACCACGCAGGTCGACTGCTTGTTGAAGACGGTGGGGAACTTCGGCGTCTCGAGCGCCGACTCCGCCACGTGGTCGGCGTAGTTGAGGCCGATCGCCAGGAACTTCGGCGGCCGGGCGATCGGCGCCGCCAGGCTCAGCGACTCGAGCGGGAGCCGCTCGCGCGCCGCAGCGGCCGCTGCAGCGGCGCGGCGCAAGGCGTCCTCGCCCGCCGCGAGCAGCGCCGCGAGGTCGCGCGGAAGCTCGGGGGCTGCCGCGGCGAGGTCGACGACGCCCCCGTCGAGCACCACGCCGAGGCGCAAGTCGGGGCCGTGGCGGAACGTGCAGAGCTTCATGGCGGCCTCCTAGCGTAGCGTCGCCGCGAAGCGCCGGCGGTAGGCGGCCGGCGCGAGCCCCGTATGCCGAACGAAGAGCGCGCGGAAGAACGCCGCGTCGCCGTAGCCCACCGCGCGGCCGACCTGTTGCACGCTCGCGTCGTCCTGCTCCAGCAGGCGCTGCGCCGCGCGCACGCGGAGGCGCTGCAGGTAGTCGACCGGCGAGAGCCCGGTCGCCGCCTTGAAGCGGCGGATGAAGTGGCGCCCGCTCAGGCCGAGCTCGCGCGCGAGCGCCTCGAAGGCGAACGACTCGCGGCAGTGTCCCTGGATCCACTCCTCGGCCCGGAGGACCGTCGCGTCGTCGTGCGACCGACCGAGTGGCAGCACCGCGAAGCCCGTCTGGCAGGCGCGCGGCATGTCGAGCAGCAGGCTCTTCGCGCACTGCAGGGCGAGCTCGCGCCCGCAGCGCTTCTCCACCAGATACAGCGCGAGATCGAGGGCGGCGTGCACGCCGCCGCCGGTGAAGACGCCGCCCGCCTCCGTGATGATCTCCGACGGCCGCCAGTCGACGCGCGGAAAGCGCGCGCCGTACGCGTCGGCGAGCGCCCAGTGGGTGGTGGCGGGCCGCCCGTCGAGCAGCCCCGCCGCGGCGGGAAGCGCGACGCCCGAGCACACCGCCGCCAGCTGCGCGCCCTTGCGGCGAATGCGCCGCAGGAAGCGGATCACGGGCGCGTTGCGGGCGAGCAGCGCTTCGAGGCCGAGGCCGGCGGAGGGGACGAATACGAGGTCGGTCTCGCGGATCTGCGCGAGCGCGAGGTCCGGCTGGATCGTGTAGGGCGCGTCCGGCCGCACCGGACGGCCGCCGATCGAGGCCGAGCGGACCCGGAAGCGCGGCGCGACCGGCTCGCCGCGGAGCTGGTTCCAGAGCACGCCCGCCGCGCGGAACACCTCCAGGGGCCCGGTCGCCGTCGAGGCGTGCCCCTGGTCGAGGAACAGGACGGTCACGTCGAGCATGGGGGCCCTCGGATGTCGTAAATACCCCCGTAGGTTGTCGTATCCGCCATCTGGTGGCCAGCTCCCAGCGCGGCGATCCTCGGAGCACCCAAGGAGGACCCCATGCGCAAGTTCATGATCGAGCGCGAGCTTCCCGGCGTGGGCCGGCTCGACTCGTGCGGCCTCGCCGAGGCCGCTCGCAAGTCGAACGGGGTGCTGGCCGAGCTCGGACCCGGCATCCAGTGGCAGCAGTCGTTCGTGACGGCCGACCGGACGTTCTGCGTCTATCTCGCCGAGGACGAGGAGCTGATCCGCCGGCACGCCGAGAAGAGCGGCTTCCCCGCCACGCGGATCATCGAGATCACCGGTCTGATCGACCCGTCCAGCGAGCGGGGCTGACGGGTCCGCCCTGCGCCGGCATCCAGTCCCAGGTCTCCCAGTCGGCGGGATCCTTCTTCGCCATGAAGGCGGCGAGGGAGATGCCGTCGCTCGGGTCGAAGCCCTGCTCGAGCACCTGGAGCTGCCGCATGCGATCGGGGCGGAAGCTGCGGTAGTCCGAGCGCAGCTCGCACCAGGCCGCGAGGGTCCACTTGCGGCCCCAGAAGTAGAGCCCGAGCGGCCGCGCGGCGCGCTCGCTGTCGGTCCCGTCCTCGCGCGCGTAGTGGAAGTGGACCCGGCGGCGGTCGCTGATCGCGCGGCGCAGCAGCGCCAGCGCGCCGCCCACGGCGCTCGCGCCGGGCAGCTCGGGCGCGAAGAGCGGCGTCTCGAGCACCACGCGCCGCAGCGCCTCGGGCAGCACGGCCTCCACCTTCGTCATCGCGCTGCCCACCGCCGACGCGAGCTCCGCGTCGCCCCAGGCGGCGACGATGCGCGCGCCGAGCACCAGACCCTCGAGCTCGTCGCTGGTGAAGATCAAGGGCGCCAGCTCGTAGCCGCGCTCGAGCCGGTAGCCGACGCCTGCTTCTCCCTTGATCGGCACCCCCGAGCCCTGGAGATCGGCGACGTCGCGGTACACCGTGCGCTTCGAGACGCCGAGCTGATCGGCGATCTGCTCGCCCGTCGCGAAGCGACGCGCGCGCAGTAGCTGCACCAGCCGGAACAGCCGATCAGCGCGCCGCACGGCGTACGCCCCTCAGGTGCAGAGCCCCACCGGATGTCCCTCCGGATCCGACACCACCGCGATCGTCGTGTCGCCGTGCCGGGTGGGCGGCACCAGCACCTGGCTGCCGAGGGAGCGCGCCTTCGCGATCGCCTCTCCGAGGTCGGGCACGCGGGTGTAGAAGGTGACCCACCAGGGCGGCTTGGCGGGGGGCAGAGGCGCGCGACGGAAGGCCGCGACCCGCCGCCCCGGGCGCGGAGCGGTGGACGGCCGTACGAGGGGATCGAATCGCCAACCCAGCAGCTCCTGATAGAAGTCTTGCAGCCTGTCACCATGCTGCCCCATCACCTCGAACCAGACAACGGGCGTCGACATCGGGGCCTCCTGAGAGAAAATGCGTGGAAACGGGGACATGAGAGGATTCGGGGTGCCTGGGGGACCCCCAGCATACCGCCCGCAGGCTGACAGCTTTCTGTCAGCAGCTCCTCACAGGCACGCCCCTGCTGCCAGCATGGGGGCAGGAGCCCGGTAGACTCGGGGTGCGTCCGTTCCCTGGGTCGCCGCACGGGGAGGATCCGCGTGATTCCCTATCAGTCCGCGACCGTCGACCTCTACCTCGACCGCCTGATCGACTGGGAGGAGTACTTCCGGCTGCGCGCCGGCGCGAAGGCGGACGTCGGCGCCGAGCGCGCCACGCTGCGGGACGTGCTCGCGACCGCGGCGCAGATCTGCGCCGACCTCGAGCCCGAGCTGCGGGCCGGCTGGGCGCTTCCCGCGAGGCTCGTCGACGGCGAGGTCGTCTACCCGCCGCACATCCAGAAGGCGTACGACACCCTCGCGCAGGCGGGGCTGGTGAGCTTCGGCGTCGACGAGGCGTACGGTGGCTACGGGCTGTCGTCCTGGGCCACGAACGTCCTGATGCAGATGATCGCGCGCGCCGACGCCGGGCTGATGACGATCATCGGCCTCCAGGCGGGGGTCGCCGACGACATCCAGTACTACGCCTCCGAAGAGCTGAAGCAGCGCTACCTGCCGGGCTTCGCCTCCGGCGAGCTGATGGGCGCGATGGACCTGACGGAGTCCCAGGCGGGCTCGGACCTCGGGGCGATTCGCACGCGCGCCACCGAGAGCGCCGGCGAGATCCTACTCGAAGGCGAGAAGATCTTCATCACCAACGGCGGGAGCGCGGTCCATCTGGTGCTGGCGCGCGACGCCGACAGCTACGACGCCAGTGTCGGCACCACCAACGGGCTCTCGCTCTATCTCTGCCCGCGCACCTTGCCGGACGGCGCGCCGAACGCCGTCGAGGTCACGCGGCTCGAGGAGAAGCTCGGCATCCACGGCTCGCCGACCGCCGCCGTCTCCTTCCGGGGGGCGCGCTGCTGGCGCATCGCCAAGAAGGGCCAGGGCTTCCGCGCCATGCTGACGCTCATGAACAACGCGCGCCTCGGCGTCGCCGCCCAGGGGATCGGCATCGCCGAGGCCGCCCTCGACTCCGCCGTCCGCTACGCCCGCGAGCGGCGCCAGTTCGACGCGCCGATCGCGGAGCAGCCGCTGATGAAGAACCTGCTGGCGCGCATGGTGATCGCCCTCGAGGGCAGCCGCGCCCTGCTCTACCGCACCTGCGCGCTCGTCGACCGCAACCGCTCGATCGACGCGCTGCTGTCCCGCGAAGAAGCCTCCGAGGCCGAGCGCGCCGAGTGGCAGGCGATTCGCGAGCGCAACGAGGTGCGCATCCGCCTGCTGACGCCCCTCGCCAAGTACCTAGCCACCGAGACCAGCGACGACGTCACGCGCGCCGCGATCCAGGTACACGGCGGCCTCGGCTTCATGGCCGAGTCCGTGCCCGGGAAGCTCCACCTCGACGCGATCATCACCACCATCTACGAGGGCACCTCCGAGATCCAGGTGTCTTTCGCGTTGAAGGAGGTCGGCAAGGGCGCGCTGGCGGTCGTCTTCGACGACGTGGAGCGCGACCTCGCCGCCCTGACGCGCAGCGAGCTCGCCCCCTACGCCGAGCGCGTGCGCCGCGGCATGCAGCAGGTGCTCGCGGCGGGCTCGGCCCTGGCGGCCGACCTCGGCTACGCGCTGCTCTCGGCCCAGTCCCTGGCGGAGAACGTGATCAGCGTGGTGGTGTCGTCCGAGCTGCTGCGCCAGGCGGAGGCCGACCCGAGCCGCCTCGACGTGGCC
>Ga0209706_10000072_pt1 | contig 45979 bp, 43 predicted proteins | sample PPLLaktember2015_6_FD_187263 | JGI IMG/M metagenome (GOLD analysis project Ga0209706, IMG submission 187263) | Freshwater sediment microbial communities from Prairie Pothole Lake near Jamestown, North Dakota, USA - PPLs Lake P8 Core (1) Depth... | ecosystem: Environmental > Aquatic > Freshwater...
TGCGGCGAGATCGAGCGCAGCGCGACGTCCACCATCTCGCGCATCGGGCGCAGCGGGTGGTCCTTCGGGATCCGCTTCACGAGCGGCACGTAGCTGAACACCGAGCCCTGGTCCGGATCCTCACCGCGCATCGTCTTCACCCCCTCGCGTCGCTTCAAGCACGACGCGAAGGGGGCTCAGCGGGCGTTTTTCAGCATCCTGCTAGGGCGCCTTCTGCGCGATCGCGTCCAGTACGCGGGCAGCGAGGGCTTCGTAGTCGCCGTCGAAGTGGTGGCCGCCGGGCAGCGTCTGGCGTTCGGCCAGGTCGGGTGGCAGCGTCGCGCACAGGCTGTCCTCTTCCCCCTCGCCCTGGATGCAGAGGATCCGGATGCCGCGCAGCGCCTCGACCTCGGGGTGCACCGGGAGCTCGGCAGGGTCGCCGCTGCCGCGACCGAGCCAGTCCGTGACGTGGAACTCGAAGCTCGTCTCGAGGCCGGGCCCGATCAGGCCGACGAGGGCGATCTGCTCCCGCTGCGTGAGCGGCAGCCGGCGGGCGACGAACGGCAGCACGTCGGCGCCGCGCGAGTAGCCGAGGAGCACGAGGCGCTGCGCGCCCCAGGCGTCCTGGTACTGCTGGATCGCGCGCGCGAGGTCGGCGGCGGCGACGTCGGGCGTGCGCGGCGTCCAGAAGTAGCGCAGCGAATCGAAGCCCAGCACGCCGAAGCCGCGCTGGCCGAGATCCTCGGCGAGGGCGCGCACCAGGGCGGCCCAGCCTCCGTCACCGGAGAGGATCACGACCAGCGTGTCGCTGTGGTCGCCCGGCGGCGGGAGCGGGATCAGCGGGAGCGCGCTCGGGGTCGCGGCAGCGTGCTCGGGTGCGATCGGCAGCGCGGCGAGGCCGGCTGCGAGGGCGTCGCCGAGCGCGGCGCCGCGCGCGGGCGCGTCCACGAGGGATCCGGCTGGGAGCGCGCCTGCAAAGGACGCGAGCGCGGCCGCATCGCAGCGTGCGGGCGCGGCGTCGCGGCGCACGAGCACGAAGGGGGCCGCGGGCCCCGGGCTCGGCAGGATCGGCGCGGGCGCGCCGGGCTTCGTCGCGCCGAGCGCGAGCGCCGTACCCTCGCCCGCGGGCTTCGGCAGCGCGAGGCTCGGGCAGAAATCGACGCCGACACCGCCGCGGAACGTGCCGCGCCCCTGCTCCGCGAGTGCCGCGTACGCGACCGAAGCGCCCGCGCCGACGCCGGCGACGACCGGCGCGCGGTAGGCGCGCAGGCCGAGCTCGCGCTGCACGTACTGCCCCAGCACCTCGAGGTCGGCGCCGGGGTAGGCTTCTTCCGGGTCGAGCGCCGCGAGCACGTGGCGGTAGCGCGCGAGGTCGGCGAGGACGACGAGTGCTCCGCCACGTTGCAGCGCGCGGGCGGCGTCCTCGAGTGCAGCATCGACGCCGCCGTCGTCGGAGACGAGGAGCACCACCTCGTGCGGCTCGCCGCGGGGCGCGAACACCTGCACCTGCTCGAATCGGTCGAATGGCAGGCTCTGCGTCGCGGGGCCGCAGCCGAGGAGCGCGGCGACGAGGGCAATCGCGAGGGCGCCTCGCGGCCGCCTCATCGTCGGACCGTGCCCGCGAGCCCGCGCGAGATCAGCGACGCGACGCTCGCGAGCACGCTCGGCAGGGCGAGCCCCCCCGGCGACGCCAGGTAGCGGGGCTCCCAGATCGGATCGAACTTCTCCTTGTAGGCGCGCAGGCCGCGGAAGTTGTAGAAGCGCTCGCCGTGTCGGTAGACGCCGGCGCCGAGCCGACTCCAGAGCGGAGCGAGGGCGCGGCTCTCGAGTCCCGAGAGCGGCGCCATCCCGAGATCGAACCACGCGTAGCCCTGCTCGCGTCCCCAGCCCATGAGCTCGGCGAAGAGATATTCCATCACGCCAGGCGGCGCGTCGGCGAGGTGCCGCATCAGGTCGATCGAGATCTCGTGGTGGCTGCCGCCGGGCCAGAGGTTCGCGAAGGCGACGATGCGGCCCTTCTGGCGGACGACGCCGATCGGGAGCCGCGCCAGGTACGCCCGCTCGAAGAAGCCGAGCGAGAACCCCTTCTCGCGCGTCCGTTTGTCGGCGAGCCAGGCCCGGGACACGGCTTCGAGCTCGTCCAGCAGCGGAGGCACGCCGGCGGGATCCACCATTTCGAAGCTCCCGCCCTCGCGCTCGACGCGCCGCTTCGCGTAGCGCAGGGCCTTGCGAGCACTGCCCTCGAGGCTGAAGTGGGCGAGCGGCACGCGGGCCTGCTCGCCGAGCTTGGTGAGCGTGAGCCCGAGATCGAGGTAGAGCGGCAGGTTGGCCGGCCGCACCTCGTAGAACACCGGCTGGTGTGCGGTCTCCTCGGCCAGCTCGCGGAAGCTCCAGACGAGCTCGCGCGCGGCCGCGGGCGGGCCGACGGGGTCGCCCATCGCGACCAGCGAGCGACCCGCGGCGGCGTACATCAGGAAGCCGTCGCCGCTCTCGTGAAAGAGCAGGCTCTTGTCGCCGAGGAGCGCCAGGTGCGCGGACGCCTCGGAGGCGCGCGCGACGATCGCTGCGGCGCGATCGATCTCGTCCGGTCCGGGGAGCGGCGCCTCGGGTGGAGCGGGACGCAGCAGCCGGCGCACCGCCCAGACCAGGAGCACGAGCACGCCGGCCACCGCGGCTCGCATCGAGCGCGGCGCGTGTGCGTCGAGCTCGAACTGCCACCAGAGCTCGTGGCCATACTCGACGTGCCGGTAGGCGAGCAGCACCAGGAAGATCGTCGCCTGCACCACGAGCAGGATCGCGACGACGAAGCCCGTCGAGAGCGGCTCGGCGAGGAGCGAGGCCCGCCGGTAGAAGAGACGGCGCGCTGGCAGCAGGAGCGCGATCACGAGCGCGAGCGCCAGCGCCTCCTCCCAGTCGGCGCCCTTCGCGAGGGAGAGGCCGATCCCCGCTGCGAGGCCGCCGCAGGCGATCCACCAGGCGGCGTCGAGCCGGCGTTGCAGGCCGCGCGCGACGAGCAGGAGCAGCATGCCGACCACGCTGCCGAGCAGGTGCGAGACCTCGAGCAGCGCGAGGGGCATGCCTTCTCTCAGGCGCGCGAAGCGCGTGGTTTCGGCCGGGGTCGCCCCCGAGAAGAGGAGGATCGTCCCGGCGCCGAAGCTCAGCACCGCGAAGATCGTGGGCACGACGTCCGGGGCCCAGCGGGCGGCGACCCGGCCGGCGCGCTCGAGGGAGGCGCGGCTCGCGATCAGCTCATGCGTTCCCAGCACGACGCCGCCGACGACGAGCGGCAGCAGGTAGTACGCGAAGCGATAGACGAGGAGGGGCCCGAAGAGCGCCGCGGGCGCGATCCGACCGGCGAGGAGCGAGATCATCGCGCCCTCGAAGACGCCCACCCCGCCCGGCACGTGGCTGACGACGCCGAACACCGCCGAGAGCAGGAACGCCACGAGCACGGTGGTGAAGGGAACGCCCGCGCTCGGGGGCAGCAGCGCGAAGAGCGCCGCCGCGGCGAGCAGCCAGTCGAGGGCGCCGAGCCCGACCTGCGCGAACGCTCCAGCGGGCGTCGGCAGCATGAGCTCGAGATCTCGGGCGCGCAGCGGTCGGCCGCCGCGCAGCCGTCCCGCGAAGACGTAGGCGAGAACCAGCGCCGCGAGCGCGCCGGTGAGCGCCAGCGTGTGGGGCGCGGCGGCGGCGAAGAGCGGCGGCAGCGCCGCGGGGACCAGCGTCAGCATTGCCGCGCAGAGGGCGAGGAAGCCGAGCCAGAACGTGGCGGCGTCGAGTGCGACGATCCGCGCGACGTCCGCTGCGCCGATGCCGAAGCTCGCGTAGATCCGGAAGCGCATCGCAGCGCCGCCCAGCATCGCGCCGAGATTGTGGCTCGCGACGAACCCGAGGAAGCCCGCGAGCAGCGACCGCCGCGGCGCGAGCGGGATGCCGAGGAGCCGGGACGAGAGGGCGTCGTAGCCGCCGAGGGCCAGGTACGACAGCGCCGTGAAGCCGAGCGCGAGGGCGATCCGCCCGGGCGGGATCGCCCGCAGGCTCGCACCGAGCTCGGCGGCCGAGACGTGGGCGAGCTCGCGCCGGAGCGCCGCCAGGGCCAGCGCGAAGAGCACGAGCCCGAGCAGGGAGAGCGCGAGCGCGCGCCCACGATCGCGCCAGGACATCGTCGTCGGCCTCCGTACGTGCCGGAGCGTAGGGGACCGCAGGGCGGCCGGGCTGCCCGGCGTTCGCAGTCGCGCATTCGGGCCGGACGGGCGGGGCGCCGCCCTCGCTCACGCCGCCGCGTCTCTGCGCGGCGCCGCCTCCCGACGCCGGCGACGCCGGTCGTCCCACTCGAGCACCGCCGGCAGCACCACGACGTAGCAGACGAAGGTCGCCGCCACGCCGAGGGTCAGGATCTCGCCGATCGCCGCCATGCCGCGGTGCGAGGCGAAGATCAGGCTGCCGAAGCTCAGCACTGTCGTGATCGCCGAGAACAGCACGGCCCGCGCGGTGCTGGTGCCGAGCACGTCCTCCTCCTCGGGCTCCGTGCGGTGGCGGTGCACGAGGTGGACGCCGTTGTCGACGCCCATGCCGATCAGCATCGGGAGCACGATCACGTTGGCGAAGTTGAACTGCATGCCGGTCAGCACCATGAAGGCGCAGGTCAGGCTCGCCGCGAGGGCGAGCGGGAAGAAGGCGAGCAGCGTGTCCCAGACGCTCCGCCACAGGAAGAACAGGAACGCGAGCATGCACGCCACGCCGAGCGCGAGGGCCTGCTTCATGGCGCCCGAGGTGATGCGTCCCCACTCGAGGATCGAGACCGCGCTGCCCGTGACGTCGGGCGTGATCGCACGCACGCCGTCCACGAAGCGCTCGAGCGCGCGGCTGTCCGACAGATCCTCCTCGCCTCCGACGTCGATGCGCGCGCGCCCGTCCGCAGCGAGCATGGCGCTCCGGATCTCGGCGGGAAGATCGGCGGCCGTCACGGGCTCGGCGCCGAGCGAGACGCGAAGGTCCGCGATCTGCTCCGGCAGCCAGCCGACGACGTTCTGGCGCAGCAGCGCGAGAGGGGCCTGGCCGGAGCCGAAAGGCGCGAGGCTGGTCGCGAGCTTGGTCGCGCTCGCGGCGAGGATGGGGTCGCTCGTCGCCTGGGCGGTCGCGCCGAGCTCGGTCGCGAGACGCGCGAGCGCCTCGCGCTCCTCGTCGGGGCTGCGCGGTGGCCTCGGCGGCGCGGGCGGCGGCAGGAAGAGCGCTGTGGTCTGGAGCACGTCGAGCTTCGCGGCCTGATCCTCGGGCACGTAGTCCGAGAGCGTGAGCGCCCGCGCGACCGTCGGCAGCTCGCGCAGTCGCGCCGCGAGCGCGTCCGCGGTCGCGAGGTCCGGCGCGATCACGTCGACGCTCCAGGGGGAGATGCCGCTGCGCGAGAGCAGGTCGTTCATCGCCTGTACGGACTCGGTGTTCGGGTCGCGCAGGTTCACCGGGTTGTGGTCGAAGCCGACGCGAGGAACCAGCCAGACGGCGGCGATTGCGAGCAGCGCCGCGCCGATCCGGATGCCGCGCGCATGCTCGATCGGGAGGTGTCGCATCCGCGTGGCCCAGGCCGGCGGCGCGGGCAGCGGGCGCGGCGCGGGCGGCGCGCCGAGGGAGAGCAGCGCGGGCAGCACGGTCAGGCTCGAGACCAGCGAGAGGATCATGCCGCCGCCCGAGATCAGGCCGAGCTCGGCCACGCCGCGGTAGTCGGTCGGCATGAAGACGAGGAACCCGATCGAGGTCGTGATCGCGCTCGAGAACAGGGAGCTCCCGATCGAGGCGCCCATCTCGGAGAGCGCCTCCGCGCGCGGCCGGCCCTTCCCGACGAGCTCGCCGTAGCGCATGCAGACGTGGATCCCGAACTCGCCGCCGAGGCCCACGATCAGGACGTTGAAGACCGCCGAGACCTGGTTCAGGTGCCCGATCGCGAGCGTTGCGAAGGCGTTGGTCCAGAGCAGGCTCACGATCAGGCTGCCGACGAGCGCGAGCACGGTGCGGGCCGAGCGCAGCGCGAAGAACACGGTGGCCGTGAAGAGCAGGAGCGACACCACGCCCACGAGCTTCCCCTGGACCTGCACCACGAGCAGCTCTTCGTAGTTCAGCACGTCGCCGCCGGTGAGACGCACCCGGACGCCGTGGGCGGGGTCGAGCTCGAGCTCCTTCACCGCCTGCTGCACCGCCTGCACCACGGGCTCCGTGAAGAGCAGCTCTTCGTAGTCGCGTCGCGGCTCGAGCCACACCACGCGGTGCTTGCCGTCCTCGGAGAGCGAGCCGCCGATCAGCGCGTCGCCCCACGGATCCGGGGCGCGACGTCCGTCGAGGGCGGCGTCGGCGGCGGCGCGCACGCGGTTCAGGGCCTGGGCGAGGTCGATGTCGAGGGGCGTGCCGCGGCGCTTGGTGGCGAGCGCTTCGCCGAGCAGGTCCGAGACGCCGACGAGGCTCGGATCCTGCTCGAGCTTTGCGACCAGGGGCTGCACAGCGGCGAGGCCGTCCGAGAGGCGCTGGAGCGTGTCGAGGTCCTGGTAGAGCAGACCGTTCTTCTGGAAGAAGGGCCCGCCGAAGGGGACGTGCACCTTCGTGAAGCGGTCGGGCATCGCGGCGAGCTTCGCGGCGAGGCCGTTGGCGGCGCGGCTCGCGAGCGAGGCGCTCTCGCCGTCGATCACGAGCAGCACCGAGTCGTCGGGCGTGCGGAAGGCCTTCTGGAACTCGCGCGCGACGCGGCGGAACGGGAGGTCCTCGGAGATCATCGCGTCGGGATTGGCGTCGACGCCGAGGTTTCGGGCGGCGTAGACGCCGGAGGCGATCGCGAGGAGCAGCACGATCGCCAGCACGAGGCCGGGGCGGCGGTCCACCGCCGCAATCCAGCGCGCCGCCGCGCGGCCCACGAGCTCGTCGAAATGTGCGGTCACTCGTCGTCCGTCTCGTCCGGCCCGGGCGCCGGGCGGCCGCACCAATAGCAAACTCGCCAAAGGCGTTTACCCTGCGCGCCGGACGAGGCCCCGGGGTGGCGTCCGGAGGGGAACGGTGGCGTCGCCTTTCCGACCGTTCGAAGACAAGATGCGCGAGGCCGGCCTGCCCGCGCTCGCGATCGACGGCTTTCGGGACGCTTACGCCCAGCTGTGTGGCGGCGCGACCGGCCTGATGCCCGAGGCCGAGCTCGAGCCCGTCGCCTCCCTGCCGGCTCTCGATGCCCTCGCGCCGCCCGAGGCCGCGGGCGCGTCGGCTCTCGCGCGAACGGTCGTGATCAAGCTGAACGGCGGGCTCGGCACGAGCATGGGCATGAGCCGCGCGAAGAGCCTGCTGCCCGTGCGTCCGGGGCGAAGCTTCCTCGACGTGATCGCCGAACAGGTGCTCGCGCTGCGCCGCGCCCACGGCGTGCGCCTCCCGCTCCTGCTCATGAACAGCTTCCGCACCCGCGACGACTCGCTCGCGGCGCTGCGCCGGCATCGGGGCCTCGAGTCCGATCTGCCTCTCGACTTCCTGCAGCACAAGGTGCCGCGCATCCTCGCGGCCGATCTCACGCCCGTCGTCTGGCCGCGCGATCCGAGCCTCGAGTGGTGCCCGCCGGGGCACGGCGACCTCTACCTCGCCCTCGCCACCGCGGGCCTGCTCGAGCGCCTGCGTGCGGCGGGGCACCGCTACGCCTTCGTCTCCAACGCCGACAACCTCGGCGCGACGCTCGATCTGTCGCTGCTCGGCTGGATCGCAGCGGAAGGCATCCCGTTCGCCATGGAAGTTGCCGATCGCACGGCGGCCGACCGCAAGGGCGGCCATCTCGCCCGGCGCCGCGCCGACGGCGCGCTGGTGCTGCGCGAGTCCGCGCAATGTCCGCCGGAAGATGCGGAGGCGTTCCAGGACGTCGCGCGCCACCGCTTCTTCAACACGAACAATCTCTGGCTCGATCTCGACGCCCTGGCCCGCCTGCTGGCGGAGCGCGGCGGCGCGCTCGGCCTGCCGCTGATCCGGAACGAGAAGCGCGTCGATCCCGATGATCCCGACTCGCCGCGATGCCTCCAGCTCGAGACCGCCATGGGAGCTGCGATCGGCCTCTTCGCCGGCGCCCGGGCGGTGCGCGTGCCGCGCTCGCGCTTCGCGCCCGTGAAGACGACCAACGATCTGCTCGTGGTCTGGAGCGACGCCTACGCCCTCGCCGACGACGGTCGCCTCGCGCCGGCGCCGGGCTTCGTGCCGGGATCGCTGTTCGTGGATCTCGATCCGCGCTTCTTCGCCCACGTCGAGGCGTTCCAGCAGCGCTTCCCGCACGGCGCACCGAGCCTCGCAGGCTGCCGTCGCTTCGTGGTGAAGGGGGACGTGCGTTTCGGGCGCGGGGTCGTCGCGCGTGGCGAGGTCCAGGTGGAGGCGCGGGAAGGCGAGCCGCTCACCGTCGCGGACGGCGCCCGCCTCGGCGACGCCGCCTAGTCACCCGCCAGGAAGAGCCGCAGCAGGTCGATCATCGGCGCCACGTCGGCCGCGGCCGCCATCTCGCGACAGGAGTGCATCGAGAGCATCGGGCTGCCGACGTCCACCGCCGCGATCCCGGCGCGAGCGGCGCTGATCGGCCCGATCGTCGACCCGCAGGGCAGGTCGCTGCGCGTGACGAAGTGCTGGGGCACGATGCCGAGCCGGCGACAGAGCGCGGTGACGAGCGCAGCGGTCTCGCCCTCCGTGGCGTAGGACTGGCCCGCGTTCCGCTTGATCACGGGCCCCTTGCCGAGCACCGGACGATGACCTGGCTCGTGGCGGTCGGCGAAGTTCGGGTGGACGCCGTGGGCCATGTCGGCCGAGACCAGGAGCGAGCGCGCGCGGGCGCGGGGCAGCGCGTCGGGCGCGGTGTCGAACGCGGCGGTGACGCGCGCGAGCCCGTCGCGCAGGAAGGTGCCGGCGGCGCCGACGGCCGAGCGGCTGCCGACCTCCTCGTGGTCGTAGAGCACGACGAGGCGCGTCTGCGGCGCGCGCCCCGCTTCGGCCGCGGCGATCAGGGCCAGCAGCGCGGCGTGGCAGCTCGCGAGGTTGTCGAGACGCGGCGCGAAGAGCAGCTCGTCGCGGGCGCCGCCTCGCACCGGCGGCTGCACGTCGTGGAGCATGAGATCGAATCCGAGCACGTCGTCGGCGCCGAGGTCGGGTCGGCCGGCGGCGCGCAGCGCGGCGGCGAGCAGCTCCCCGAGAGAAGGCGCGTCCGCGAGGCCGAGCACGGGGACGAGATGCTGCTGCGGGTTCAGCTTCAGCCCTTCGGTCGCGAGCTCGCGCTGCAGGTGGATCGCAAGGCTCGGCACCCGCAGCAGCGGTCGCGGAAGCGAGACGAGGACGCTCTCCGGCGCTCCGCCCGTGCGCGGCACCACCACCCGCCCGGAGAGGCCGAGGTCGCGATCGAGCCAGGTGTGGAGCAGCACGCCGCCGTAGGGCTCGACGGCGAGCTGGCGCATGCCGTGGGCGACGAGATCCGGGCGCGGCTTCAGCCGCAGGTTCGGCGAGTCGGTATGCGCCCCGATCGCCCGGAACCCGGCTGCGGAGGGCGCACGCTCGCCGACCTCGAAGACGAGCAGGCTCGAGCCCCCGCGCACGACGTAGCGCCGGTCGCCGGGCGCGATGCCCCAGGCGTCGGCCTCGGCGAGCGGCGCGAAGCCCGCGGCGTCGAGCCGCCGCGACGCCTCGGCGACGGCATGGAAGGGTGTCGGCGAGCGCTCGATGAAATCGAGCAGGTCCGCGACCGGATCGCTCACCGAGCCGAGCCCTTTGCAGGATGGACCGGCACGCCGATGCGCGGCTCACGCAGGTGCACCGGCGCCGCGGCCTTCGGCCGCAGCCGCATGTTCAGCATCTCGACGAAGACCGAGAAGCCCATCGCGAAGTAGATGTAGCCGCGCGGGATGTGGTTCTGGAAGCCGTCGGCGATCAGCGCCACGCCGATCAGCAGCAGGAAGCTCAGGGCGAGCATCTTGACCGTCGGGTGCCGCTCGACGAAGTCGCTCACGGGCTCGGCCGCGACCATCATCAGCCCCACGGCGATCATCACCGCGAGCACCATGATCTCGAGCTGCTGCACCATCCCGACGGCGGTGATCACGGAGTCGAGGGAGAACACGACGTCGAGCAGCATGATCTGGATCAGCACGCTCCGGAACGAGGGATGCTCGGACACCTTCCGCTCGTGCTCGACGCCCTCGAGCTTGCCGTGGATCTCGTGGGTGGCCTTCGCGATCAGGAACAGCCCGCCGAGGATCAGGATCAGGTCGCGCCCCGAGAAGGCGAAGTCGAGGACGCTGAAGAGCGGAGTCGTCAGCCGCGCGATCCACGACAGCGTGAAGAGCAGGGCCACGCGCGAGATCAGCGCCAGCGCGAGCCCGATCCGCCGCGCGCTCTTCTGACGTTCGAGCGGAAGCTTCCCGGAGAGGATCGAGATGAAGACGATGTTGTCGATGCCGAGCACGAGCTCGAGCACCGTCAGGGTCGCGAGGGCGATCCAGGCCTGGGGGTTCGCGATCCAGTCGAATTCCATCGAGGCTGCCTCCGCTCGCCGACCCCCAGGGTGGCGGAGCGCCGAGTCTACGGAGGCCGCGCTGCGCCGCCAAGCGGGCGGAGCGACACGAGCGTGCCCGAGCGCGCGCGCGCTGGCGTCGATGCGTCGGGCGGGCCGCTGCCCGCCCGACGCATCGGACCCGGGACGTCAGTAGCGGTAGTGCTCGGGCTTGAACGGCCCCTGGACCGGCACGCCGATGTAGTCGGCCTGCTCCTGGGAGAGCACCGTGAGCTTCGCGCCGAGCTTCTCCAGGTGGAGTCGCGCGACCTCCTCGTCGAGGTGCTTCGGGAGCGTGTAGACCTTCTTCTCGTAGCCCGACGCGTTCTGGTGCAGCTCGAGCTGCGCCAGCACCTGGTTCGAGAAGCTGTTGCTCATCACGAAGCTCGGGTGGCCCGTGGCGCAGCCCAGGTTCAAGAGCCGGCCTTCCGCGAGCACGAGGATCGAGTGGCCGTCGGGGAAGATCCACTGGTCCGTCTGCGGCTTCACCGTCACCTTGCGGACGCCCGGCGCCTTCGCGAGGCCGGCCATGTCGATCTCGTTGTCGAAGTGGCCGATGTTGCCGACGATCGCCTTGTCCTTCATGCGCGCCATGTGCTCGGCGGTGATGATCGAGAAGTTGCCCGTGGCGGTGATGAAGATGTCGGCGGTCTCGATCACGTCCTCGAGGCGCGCGACCTGATGGCCGTCCATGCAGGCTTGGAGCGCGCAGATCGGGTCGATCTCCGTCACCACGACGCGGCACTTCTGCGCTGCGAGCGACTCGGCGCAGCCCTTGCCGACGTCACCGTAGCCGCAGACCACGGCCACCTTGCCCGCGAGCATCACGTCCGTCGCGCGCATGATGCCGTCCACCAGCGAGTGCCGGCAGCCGTACTTGTTGTCGAACTTCGACTTCGTGACGGAGTCGTTGACGTTGATCGCCGGGAACAGGAGCTGACCGCGCTCCTGCATCTGGTAGAGCCGGTGCACGCCGGTCGTCGTCTCCTCGGAGACGCCGCGGATGCCGCTGCCGATCGGACCCCAGAACCGGCCGTCCTTCTCCTGCACCTCGTGGAGCAGCGAGAGCACGACGCGCCACTCTTCGCTGTCGGCAGGGACGGGATCCGGGACCTTGCCGGCCTTGTTGTACTCGAGGCCCTTGTGAACGAGGAGCGTGGCGTCGCCGCCGTCGTCGAGCAGCAGGTTCGGGCCCTTGCCGTCGGGCCAGAGCAGCGCCTGGAACGTGCACCACCAGTACTCGGGAAGCGTCTCGCCCTTCCAGGCGAAGACCGGCGAGCCCTGGGGCTTCTCGATCGTGCCGTTCGCGCCGACCACGACGGCGGCCGCCGCATGGTCCTGGGTCGAGAAGATGTTGCAGCTCGCCCAGCGCACCTCGGCGCCGAGAGCGGCGAGCGTCTCGATCAGCACCGCGGTCTGGATCGTCATGTGGAGCGACCCGGTGATGCGCGCGCCGCGCAGCGGCTTGGATGCGCCGTACTTCTCGCGCAGCGCCATCAGGCCGGGCATCTCGTGCTCCGCGAGCTCGATCTCCTTGCGGCCGAAGGCGACGGTCTTCGCCGACAGGTCGGCGACCTTGAAGGGCATCGGCGCGAAGAGCGGCAGGCCGGTGTCGAGGAAGGGCTCGGTCTCGAAGCGGGACGTAGCCACTGGGCACCCCTTTCTGGAAGGGACCCCGAGCGACCCGGGGCCCCATGGTGACGTTCTTGAATCCCTTCATTCGGATTCGGTGATGCAGAGTCTCCCCGAATCCGCTCCGCGGTCAACGGGCCTTTGCCGGAGGGACGGCGAGGAAGGGGCGCGAAAAGTGTGACGGACGTACTCAAGTGCGCCGGGGCCGGCGCCGAAAGGGGAGCGGACCAGCCGACGCGACGCGTCGTGCCGGGGATCACATTTCGGAGGACGACGTGCGTAGCTGGCTCCTGTTCCTTGCCGCAGCCCTGATCCCGATCGGCCTTGCCGTCGTCTCGCCGAGCGCCGCGCAGCAGCCGACCCGATCGTGCGCGTCAATCTCGGGCCCCCAGGCGCTTAGCGGGAGCTTCTGCCCCGCGATCTCCGGCCACTGATCTCCCGACGCAGGGCGGCGCATCCGCGTCGCAGCCCGTCCCGGGTATGACGCCCGATTGACCCCGGCCTCGGATCCCGGTAAACAGAACCAGAACCCCGGTTCTGTTTGAGACCGGCTACAGAGCCGACGCCCCGGGGTCGAGGTCGGGATGATCGACGACGGTCGCTCGGGCCCCAGCCGCAGCCTCCAGTGGGTGAAGCCGCCGCGCCAGGTGCGCAGCCAGGAGACCCTCGATCGCATCCTCGATGCAGCCGCCGCCCTCGTGGCGGAGAAGGGCTTCGAGGATTCCCCGCTGCAGGAGATCGTGCGCCGCGCGGGCACCTCGGTCGGCGCCTTCTACACGCGCTTCCGCGACAAGGACGGCCTCCTCTACGCGCTCCACGAGCGACACCTCGAGGAGGCGATCGCGACCACCGACGACGCCCTCGATCCGGCGCGCTGGGTCGGCGCGACGCTCGACGAGGTGATCCACGCCGTCGTCCGCTTCCTGGTGTCGATCTACCGCGAGCAGGAAGGCCTGCTCCGCGCGTTCGTGCTGCGACACCACCAGGATGCGGAGTTCCGCGCCCGGCAGGGCCGGCTCTCGCGCCACTTGAATCGCCGGCTCGCCGAGCTGCTCGCGACCCGCGCCGACGAGATCGCCCATCCCGCCCCCGAGCGCGCGATCCCGCTCGGGCTCCTGACCGTGCTCGCGACCCTCGAGGCGACGCTGCTCTTCGGAGACATGCGCGCCCAGGAGCTCGCGCTCTCCGACGACGACCTCGCGCGCGAGCTGGCCCACAGCTGGCTCGCCTACCTCGGCTGCAGCGCCGGGCCCGTTGCGGCCCGGGCGCCGGCGTCCGACTGAACCCCAAACCCGCCCGCGACAGGAGACCCCCGATGGCCGCCCTCGACCGCCTGCATCCCGAGACTGCGATCGAAGAGCTGAAGGTTCCGCAGTCGCTCTCCTACAACTGGGAGTACGACGCCACGCGGCGGCAGCTGATCCGCCTCTACGAGAACGCGAAGCGCGACCAGTGGGATGCCTCGAAGCGCCTCGACTGGAGCATCGACGTCGATCCCGAGAAGGGCCTGGTGCCGGACATGGCGATCGGGATCTACGGCACCGACGTGTGGCAGCGCCTCTCGGCGAAGGAGATCGAGCGGCTCCGCCACGAGCAGATCACCTGGCAGCTCTGCCAGTTCCTGCACGGCGAGCAGGGAGCGCTGCTCGCGACGGCGCAGATCGTCGACAGCGTGCCGTGGTACGAGGCCAAGCAGTACGGCGCGACCCAGGTGATGGACGAGGCGCGCCACGTCGAGGTGTACCGCCGCTTCGTGCAGGAGAAGCTCGAGAACGAGTATCCGGTGAACGCGCAGCTCAAGGCGCTGCTCGACCAGATCCTGACGGACTCGCGCTGGGACATGAAGTTCCTCGGCATGCAGATCATCGTCGAGGGCCTCGCGCTCGCGGCCTTCGGCACCATGCGCGACACCGCGAGCAACACGCTGCTGCGCGACCTCACGACGGCCGTGATCGAGGACGAGTCGCGCCACGTCGCCTTCGGCGTGCTGTCGCTGCGCGAGTACTGCCAGGACCTGTCGGCGAAGGACCGCGAGGAGCGCGAGGACTTCGTGTACGAGGCCTCGGTCCTGATGCGCGATCGCATCACGAACCGCGAGGTGTGGGAGCGCTGCGGGCTCGACCCGGTGGAGTGCATCGCCCACTCCGAGCAGTCCGGCCTCGCGAAGATGTTCCGGCACAAGCTGTTCTCGAAGATCGTCCCGAACGTGAAGAGCCTGGGCCTGCTCTCCCCGCGCCAGCGCGAGCGCTTCGCGGCCCTCGACATCCTGCAGTACGAGCACGAGACGAGCTCGGACGTGGACGCGGCGGTCGAGGAGGAGCGCCGGAGCCGGGCGGGCGAGCCCGCGGTGGCGGCCCGCTGACGAACTCGCCGCTCATCCTCTAGGCTCGACGCGCCGAAACCGGCTCGGGAAGCCGGGCGCGGCGCGGCAGGCACGGCAGATGGGGGGGACCATGGGCGAGCAGCGAAGCGGGCCGGCCTCGGCCGGCGCCGTCGGCGTCGATCCCACGCTCCTGGCGGAGGCGGTACGGCTCCACGGCCGCACGGCGTTCGCTTTCGACGTGCTCCAATCCGCCGAGCTCTACGGCTTCTTCCAGTCGCGGGCCGTGCCCGGGGCGATCATTCCGTACCGCTCGGTCGGCCGCGGCGACGTCGTGATCGGCGAGCCCCTGGCGCCGCTCGACGCCCTCGGGACCGTCACCCGGGAGTTCCTGCAGGACCGCGCCGACCGGGGCCGCCGGGTCCTGGGCTTCGTGGCCACCGAGGCCTTCGCCCACGCCGCGATCGCGGCCGGCGCGTCCGCCGCGCAGCTCACTTCGGAGCCCGAGCTCGATCCCGTCACCTGGGAGCCCTCGGGCGGCAGCGCGAAGAAGATGCGGCAGTACGTGAAGCGCCTCCGCAAGGACGGCTACGACGCGCGCGCGCTGCCGGCGGGCAGCGCGGAGATCCCGCCCGAGTTCCGCCGCGGCGCGGAGGCCCTGATCCGGACCTGGATCCAGGAGGGCGTCACGCGCTCGGCGCACATCCTCGAGGTGGACGCCTGGCGTATGCCGGCAGAGAAGCGGTACTTCGCGGTGCACGATCCCAAGGACGAGGAGCGCCTTCTGGCGCTGCTGATCGCGCATCCGGTCTACGCCCTCGACGGCTGGCATCTCTGCCATCTGGTGCGCGACCCGAAGGCGCCGAAGGGCGTGGCCGAGCTCGTGGTCTCGCGCGCGATCGAGACGCTCGGCGACGAGGGCTGCCGGTACGCGACCTTCGGACCGTTTCCGGAGCCGCAGATGGGCGAGTTCCTGGGCGTCGGGCGGACCATGGAGCGCGTCGTGCGGAAGGCCTACGACCTGGCCGGCCGCGGCGGCGGCTACGCGCGCTCCGTCGAGTTCTACCGCAAGGTGCAGGCCGGCCCGTGGCGGCGGCGGTACATGATCTTCTTCCCGCGCCGCGTGGTGCTGCGGAACTTCCTGACGCTGGTCCGGCTCACCCACGTCCTCGGCTTCCTCGAGCGCGGCTGATAGGCTGCGTTCCGTCGCGCGCACCTCGCGCGGGAGGGACGCGGATGGACGATCCCCAGGCGACCGGCACGTCGATCGCGCTCACGCTGGTCCTGCTCTGGCTCGGCTTCGGCGGGAGCCACGTGCTGCTCTCGAGCCGGCGCCTGCGGCCCAAGCTCGTCGCCTCCCTCGGCGGGGTGCCGTTCCTCGGCCTCTACAGCGCGGTCGCCTTCGCGTTCTTCGCGCCGTTGGTCTGGCTCTACTTCACCCACCGCCACGCCGGGCCGCTGCTCTGGGCGCCCGGAGTGGCAGGGCTCGGGCGGCTCGCCCTCTACGGCGGCATGGGCGTGGCCTTCGTGCTGGTGGTCTCGAGCCTGCTGCAGCCCGGTCCGGCAGGGGTCGTGGCGGGGCCGACGACACCGCGCGGCGTCTATCGGATCACGCGCCATCCGCAGAACATGGGCTTCGCGCTGTTCGGCGCGCTGCACCTGATCCCGAACGGGTTCGCGACGGACGTCGCGTTCTTCGGAGGCCTGGTGGCGTTCGCGATCCTGGGCTCTTGGCATCAGGATCTGCGGAAGCGGGCGGACGGGCCGCCGGGCTTCGCGGCATTCGCCGACGCGACGCCGTTCTTCCCGTTCACGGGACGCGACACGCTGCAGGGTCTGCGCGAGCTCTCGCCGCTCGCGGTGGCGCTCGGCGTGGGGGCGACCTGGCTCGTCCGCCACTTCCACGCGCGCTGGTTCGGCGCCTAGGCCCCGACTAGAAGAGCGGCTGGTCGCCCTCGGGCGCGTAGGCCGTGATCTCGCAGTCGAGGGAGATCACCTCGAAGCGCGGCGAGGTCCAGGCTGCGGAGGCAGCCGGCTCGGCGCTGCACGAGGTCGTCGGGATCTCGGTCGCGGGCGTGTGCTTCGTCATGGCGCGGAGATAGCGCGGGGCCGCCGGGGAGGGCAAGCGGGCCTTGCCCGGGGGCGCGGCCCGCCGCGTGCAGCCGCCCCGATCAGGCCCGGCGACGCAGGTCGATCAGCTGCACCAGGGCGTCCCGGGAGATCGCGCCCAGGATGCGGTCGCCGTCCCGCACCGGGATCTGGTTCACGTCGCGCTGCGCCATGGCGCGCAGCACGTCCATCAGCGGGCTCTCGGGCGAGGCAGTCTCGACCTTCTCGATCGGCGTCGCGATCGAGGCGATCGGCGTCGCGTCCCAGGCGTCCGGCGCGATCTCCTTTACGTCGGCCAGGCTCACCAGGCCGAGCGTGCGGGCGCCGTCCTCCACCAGGGCCCAGCGCCGGCCGCGCATCGCGAACTGCCGCGCGAACTCGCCGACACTCGCGTCGGAGCGGATCCGGGCCACGTCCTGCGACAGCACGTCGCGGGCGCACAGGCCGGCGAGGGCGTCGCTGATCGCGGCCTGCTGGATCGACGAGCCCGAGGCCGAGACCAGGAACCAGCCGATGAAGGCGAGCCAGAGGCCCCCGAGGTCGCCGCTCATCACGCGCAGGGCGCCGAGCGCGATGAAGGCGTAGGCGATCCACTGTCCGACGCGCGCCGCCGTGCGCGTCGCCGCGGTGGCGCTGCCGCTGCGTGCCCACAGGAAGGCGCGCAGCACGCGCCCGCCGTCGAGCGGGAAGCCGGGCAGCAGGTTGAAGAGCGCGACGCCGAGGTTGATGGCCATGAGCCAGCCCGCCATCTCGGCGAAGGCCGAGCCCTCCGGCGCGCCGCGCTGCACGAGCACGAAGGCGAGGGCGAGCAGCGCGCTCACGATCGGCCCGGCGATCGCGATCTCGAACTCGGCGCGCGGCGTCTCGGGATCGCGCTCGATCGCCGCCACGCCGCCGAAGATGAAGAGCGTGATCGATCGCACCGGCACGCGGTGGCGCAGGGCCAGCACGCTGTGCCCGAGCTCGTGCAGCAGGATCGAGACTGCGAACAGCACCGCGGTCGCGCCGGCCGCAAGCCACGCCACCGGCTGCGCGATCTCGGGATGCGCCCCGAGGAGCGACTTGGAGAGCGCATAGGTGACGAGGAAGAAGACGAGGAACCACGTCGGGTGGAGATAGATCGGAATGCCCGCGACGCGCGCGATCTGGATGCCGCCCATGCCGCGACTCTAGCAGCCGGCCCGCGCCGGGAGTGCGCGCGCGGCTAGCGCAGCAGGACGTCGCAGACGCCCCGCACCCGCCGCACCAGACGCCCGAACGCGTTGTGGTGGATGTTCCGGCGCAGCGCCACCAGCAGCCGCCGCTCGAGGGCGTGCCGGTCGAGAGCGGCGCGGCGGCGCGGGACGGGCGCGCCGGCGATGCCGTCCAGCTCGGCGACGATCTCGGCGCGCGCGTAGCCCCAGGTCTCGAGGTCCTCGTCGAGCAGGCGCTCGAGGATCGCGCGCGAGCAGGCGAGGGCGCCGGGGCGGCCGGCCGTCTCCTCCTTCCAGCGCTCGACGAAGCTCGTCGTCGGCCGCGTCTCGCGCGACACCGTGCGCGGATCGCCGAGGCCCCGCGCCGCCTCCCGCGCCTCGCGTCCGTACTCGACCATCGCGGGCTCGTACGCGACGCCGAGGTGGGCGGTCACGCGCCGGAGCGTCGCCTCCGGATCCTGCACCAGCGCCTCGTAGCGGACGTGGGCGAGCGGCACCGGGCGCTCGCGCAGGAAGCGCGCGATCGCGGGGACGTAGCGCTCGAGCAGCGGATTGTGCGCGTGGGCCACCGCGTCGTCGCCGTCGAAGAACGAGTCGACGTAGGAGCTCCAGACCGCGATCGGATGGCGCGTCAGCACCACGTAGCGTGCGGTGGGATAGAGCTTCGCGAGCACCTCGAGCACCAGGGCGTAGGCCGGCGTCTTGTCGAGCAGCAGCCGGCGTCCGGTCGGCTCGAGCAGCCGGCCGTAGAGGTGGTCCGAGAGCGCGCGCATCGCGTCGAGGTAATCGCGCTCGGCGCCCGGCAGCGCCGCGACCAGGGCGCGATGGGCGGCGGCGGTGATCACGGGGTCGTAGGGCGCCTTCTCGACGCTCGCGAAGTAGCCGAGATGCGCGAGAGGCGTCACGAGATGCGGCTCGTCGGGCGCGTGGACGGCCGAGTGCGCACCGAGCAGGCGCGCGAGCAGGGTCGAGCCCGAGCGCGGCGCTCCGATCAGGAAGACCAGGCGGTCCTGCACGACGCTCCTCCGCGGCGCCCCGTGTCGACCGGCTCGGGACGCCGCGCGCAGGGTGACCGCTCGACACCGCCGCGCGCAAGGCGTCGGGGTCGGGCGAAGCGACCCGCTGCGCGCCTAGAATCGGTCCGTGCGCCTCTATCTCGTTCGTCACGGGAAGGCCGAGGACGTCGGGCCCGACGGCACCGACGGCGCGCGCCGTCTCACAGAGGAAGGCCGCCGTGACTTCCGCCGCGGCGCGGAAGGCCTCGCGTCCCTCGGCGTCCGCTTCGACCGGATCCTGACGAGTCCCCTCGCGCGCGCCCGCGAGACCGCGGAGATCCTCGCGGACGTCGTAGACGGGCCTGCGCCCGAGCGGCTCGAAGCCCTCGCCTTCGGCGACGAGGCGGAGATCCTCGCCGCGGTCGCACGAGCGGGAGAGGAGGTCGCCCTGGTCGGGCACGAGCCGACCCTCGGAAAGCTGGTGAGCCTCGCGGTCTGCGGGCGCGTCGGCGGGGGTACGCCGCTGCGGCGCGGCGGCGTCGCCTGCATCGACTTCGCCCGGAACGCGGCGCCGGGGCGCGGCGTGCTCGCCTGGCTCCTCGCTCCGAAGCAGCTCCGCCGCCTCGCCTGAGCCGCGCGCGGGTCAGAGCTCGATCGCGTTCTCCGCCGCGACGCGCCCGTACCAGCGGCCCGATTCCTTCAGCGTCCGCTTCGCGCTCGGGAAGTCCACGTACGCCAGCCCGAAGCGCTGCCCGTAGCCCGCGGCCCACTCGAAGTTGTCCATCAGCGACCAGGCGTGATAGCCGCGCACGTCGGCGCCCTGCTGGATCGCGCGGGCGACGCCGGCGATGTAGCCCTCGTAGAACGACGTCCGCCGCGTGTCGCGCACGACGCCGTCCGCTCCCGGCGCGTCGGCGTACGAGCAGCCGTTCTCCGTGACCTCGATGACCGGGCGATCGTAGTCCTTGGTCACGCGCAGGATCATGTTCTCGAGCGCCGCGGGCCAGACCTCCCAGCCGAAGTCCGTGCGCGGGCCGTCGTTGCCGCCGACGCCCGCGCCGACCGGCGCCGCGCCGAGCCGCCTGTCGTTCGGCTGCGCCTGAACGAGCGTGCGGAAGTAGAGATTGATGCCGACGAAGTCGAGGGGCACGCGCATCGACTCGAGCTCGCCCGGCCGCACGTCGAGCGCCCGGTGCAGCGCCTGGTCGCCCTCGAGGAAGATCGAGGGATACGCGCCGCGCAGGGCGGGGCGCAGGTAGAGGTCGTTCACCATGCCGTGCCAGCGCTCGGCAGCGGCGACGTCCGCCGGCGCATCGGTCGCGGCCTCGCAGTACGACATGCTGTAGGCGGTGCCGATCACCGCGTCGCTCTTCACGGCGCGCATCGCGCGGAACGCCTCGGCGTGCGCGAGGTTCACGACGTGCACCGCGCGCCAGAACGCGGCGGGGTCGCGCCGGCCGGGCGCATGGATCCCGACCAGGTAGCCGAAGGTCGTGAAGACCCCCGGCTCGTTGAAGATCATCCAATGGGGCACGCGGTCGCCGAGGGCGCGCACGACGGTCTCCGCGTAGTCCGCGAAGCGGCCGGCGGTGTCGCGCTCGGGCCAGCCGCCGGCGTCCTCGAGCGCCTGGGGCAGGTCCCAGTGGTAGAGCGTCGGGAAGGGTCGGATGCCCGCCTCGAGCAGCGCGTCCACGAGCCTCCGGTAGTAGTCGACGCCCTTCGCGTTCGCGGGCCCGCGGCCGTTCGGCTGGATGCGCGGCCACGCGATCGAGAAGCGGTAGCTGTTCAGGTTCATGGCGCGGAGCAGGGCGACGTCCTCGGGGATGCGGTGGTAGGAGTCGCAGGCGACGTCGCCGGTGTCGCCGTTCTGGATCTTCCCCGGCGTGTGGCAGAAGCGATCCCAGACCGACTCGCCCTTGCCGTCCTCCTGCCAGGCGCCCTCGATCTGGTACGAGGCCGTCGCAGCGCCCCAGCGGAAGCCTTTCGGAAACGTGAACCGCGCCATCAGATTCCCTCCCGCAGCTGCCCCAGCACCTGCTCCGGATGCGTCTCGGCCTTCGGCACCTTCTTCCAGTGCTTCCGCACCTTTCCGTCGGGCCCGATCCAGGCCGTCGAGCGGATCACGCCCACGGTCTTCTTGCCGTAGAGCACCTTCTCGCCGTAGGCGCCGTACTTCGTCATCACCTTCTTGTCCGGATCCGAGAGCAGCGGGAAGGGGAGCTTGTACTTCGCCTTGAATTTCTGGTGCGACTCGGCCGAGTCGCCCGAGACGCCGAGCACCACGACGCCAAGCTTCTGGAGCTCCTTCCAGGCGTCGCGGAAACCGCAGGCCTCCTTGGTACAGCCGGGTGTGTCGTCCTTCGGATAGAAGTAGAGGACGACGTGCTTCCCGGCGAAGTCACCGAGGGACACCTTCTCGCCGGCGTCGCTCGTGAGCGTGAACGCCGGCGCCGCCTTGCCTTCCGCGAGCGCCATCCGGACCTCCTGCTAGACCCGCTCGTCGAACGGGACGCCCAGCACGAAGCGCAGGGCCTCGAATCGGAAGGGGGTCGTCATCGCGCGCCGAGCATACCGCGCGGCGCGAGACGGGCGCCCTAGAAGTTCTCCCGCAGGCGCGAGAGCGCGTCGTGGAGGCGACGTGTGTACGTCCGGGCGAGGCTCATGGCGAGCCGCTGGGCGAGCCAGGGCTTGGCGTGGCAGAGATGCCCGTAGGCGTGACGATCGATCTCGAACAGGCGCGCCGCCGTCGTCGCGATGGCAGATTCGGCGTGCGGGCACGCGGCGACGAGGGGCATGCCGCCGAACATCTGGCCCGGCCCGAGCCGCGCGAGCCGCGTCTCGCGGGAGTCGCGGATCCGGAGCTGGAGCGCGACCTCGCCCTGGGCGACCAGGAAGATCGAGTCCTCGCCGGGCTCCGCCGACTTCTCGCGATACAGCGTCGCGCCCTCGGCCACGTCCCGGTAGCGCGAGATCTGCGCCAGGCCGAGGGCCTCCTCCATGCCGAGGCCGTGCAGGTCGGAGTGGGCGTGCAGGAAGCGCGCGAAGCGCTTGCCCGCGTCGAGCACGAGATCCCAGAGCAGGTCGACCGCGTCGAGGGGCGACTCGGTGAACGCGACGCCCGTGAGCACGTGCCGATCGCTGCGGCGATCGCGCTGCCAGCGCGCCTCGGCGCCGAGCTCGATCCGTCCGCCCGGCAGCGTGACGACGATGCGGCGCACGGCCTTGATGTCGTAGACGGAGGTCGTGGCCGCGCACAGGCCGGTCACGCCGACGTCGCGGGTGCGTCCGACGAGAGGCCCCGGCAGGCCGACCAGGTGGAGCTCGAGGGGCAGATCCGCCGCCACGCGCGGCGCGCCGCGAAGATCGGGGGAGTCGAAGGGGGGACGGATCGCGGGCGCGGGCAACGAGCGATGCCTCGACTTCATCGGCGACGGCGGCCTCCCGTCGGCGATTCGGTGCCGGGAGGCCCGAACTTGAGCGCGGGCGCCAGGAGGCCGCAGGCTTCGACGAAGCAGGCCGCAGGCTTCGACGGAGCACGCCGCAGGCTTCGACGGGACCGGATCCCTCGTGCATCCTCAGGCTTCCGGCCGGCGGAGCGACGAGGGCCCCTCACGGCGCCTCCCGGGAGCGATGGACGTGACGATCGGAAGCGACGTCGGGCTCGGGGGAGGCGGCGCGCCTGGGAGCGCGCTGCGCCCGCTCGAGATCGCGGTGGCGGTGCTGCTCGGGCTCGCGCTCGCGCCGGCGCTGCTCGAGCTGTCCCGGGCCTGGTCGAGCCGCCCCGAGTACGCCCATGGCTACCTGATCCCGCTCGTGTCGCTCTGGGCGCTGCTGCGCGAGCGCCGCCGCTTCGCGCGCCTGCCGGTCGCGACGAGCGGGTGGGGGCTCGCGCTGCTCGCGGCGTCGCTCGGCCTCTACGCGTTCGCGACCGCCGCCGGTGTGGCCGAGCTCGCGGGCCTCGGCCTCGTCGGCGCGATCGCCGGCGCCGTGCTCTGGCTGCGGGGCCCGGCGTGGCTGCGGGCGCTCACGTTCCCGATCGCGTTCCTGCTCTTCCTCGTGCCCGTGCCCGAGAGCTGGCTCGCGCCGGTCGTGGTCGAGCTTCGGCTCTTCGTCACGAAGGCCGCGACGGGGCTGCTCCACGCGATCGGCGTGCCGGTCGCGCGCGAGGGCAACGTGCTGCTGCTCCCCGGCGGCGGCGAGCTCTTCGTGGCGGACGCGTGCAGCGGCGTCACGTCGCTCGTCACCCTCACCCCGCTCGCCGTGATGCTGGCGTGGTTCACGGAGCAGCGTCTCGCGCGGCGCATCGTCCTCGTCCTCGCCGTCGTTCCGATCGCGCTCGGCGGGAACCTGCTGCGCGTGGTGGCGACCGTGCTCGCGGCGCGGCGATTCGGGGTCGAGGCGGCCACCGAGGGCTCCGCCCACGAGTCCCTCGGCCTCCTGGCCTACGTCCTCGGCTGCCTCGCGCTGCTCGGCGTGGGCGCGGCGATGCGCCGGCTGTGGCCCGCGCGCTGAACGAGGCCGATCGCGAGCGCGTGAAGGCGCTCGCGGGCTCGCTGGGCTTCGACCTCGCGGGCGTCGCTCCGGCGCTGCCGCCGCCCCATGCCGAGCGCCTGCCCGAGTGGCTCGCGCGCGGCTACGCCGGCGGGATGGCGTGGCTCGAGCGCCGCGTCGAGGAGCGGACCGATCCGCGCCGGCTCTGGCCCGAGGTCCGGAGCGTCGTCGTGGTCGGCCTCGTCTACGACCCCGGCGAGCGCGGCGCGGTGTCGCCGGGACACGCGGACGTGGCGCGCTACGCCGGCGGCGACGACTACCACGACGTGCTCGGGGAACGCCTGCGCGCGCTCGGCGTCGCGCTCGAGGCGTTGCTCGGGCGGCCGGTCGCCTTCCGCGCCTACGTCGACACCGGACCCGTGCTCGAGCGCCCCCTCGCCGCCGCCGCCGGTCTCGGCTGGATCGGGAAGAACACGCTCCTGATCCATCCGCGCCTCGGCTCGTACCTCTTCCTCGGCGTGCTGCTCACCGATGCAGCGCTGCCGCCCGACGCGCCGGAGCCGGACCATTGCGGGAGCTGCCGTGCCTGCCTCGACGCCTGTCCGACCGGGGCCCTGGTCGAGCCCGGCGTGCTCGACGCTTCGATCTGTCTCTCGTACACGACGATCGAGCTGCGCGACGCGGTGCCGGAAGCCCTGCGTGCCGCCCACGGCGCCCACGTCTTCGGCTGCGACGTGTGCCAGGAGGTCTGTCCCTGGAACACGCGCGAGCGTCGGGGCGTCCCGCCCGACGCGGCGGGTCTGCGCGCGCGGCTCGCGCCCCGCAACGAATGGCGCGCGCCGAGCCTCGCCTGGCTGCTCTCCCTCGACGAGGACGCCTGGCGCGCGGCCACGCGCCGCACCGCGCTCCGGCGCGCGAAGCACCGCTTCCTGCTGCGCAATGCGCTGATCGCGGCCGGCAACGCGGGAGACGCGGCGCTCGAGCCGCTGCTGCGCGCGCACGCGGCGAGCGAGGACGCGATCGTCGCGGAGCACGCGCGCTGGGCCCTCGCGCGCCTCGAAGCGCGCGCGGCCGAGGCTCAGGCGGGCCTTCGCGCCGCGAGCCGTGCGAGCGCCTCGGGACGATCTCCCGGCGTGAGCAGCTCTTCGTAGGCCAGGACCTCGAGCCCCGGAAAGAGCCCGGGAAGCTCGTTCGGAGCGAGCAGAAACGCTGGATTCCTGGGGCCGTAGCCGAGATCTCGCTGCGCCTGGGTGAAGGTTTCGTAGAGCAGGAGCCCGCCCGGGGCGAGCGCCTCCCCGATCGCGGCGGCGAGCGGCCGGAACAGGAAGCGGAACACGAGGATCACGCGCGAAGCGCCAGCCCGCACTGGGATTCCGCGACCCGCTTCGAGATCCGCGCGCAGCGCGCTCGCGGGCAGCCCGCGCGTCCGAGCCTCATCGGCGAGGGCGCGCAGCTTGGCGGCGTCGCGGTCGATGCCGGCGGACCGGACGCCGAGCGCCGCCGCGGCGAGCGTGTGGCGCCCGCCGCCGCAGGCGAGATCCAGCACCAGTCCGCCGCCCGCGCTCGCGCGCACGCGCTCCTGCCACGCGACGAAGAAGGGCGACGGCTCGCCGCTCAACCGGTGCGCCGCGCGACGACCTCGGCGAGGCGCGTCGGATGGTCCGTCACGAGGCCGTGGACGCCGAGATCGAGCAGGCGCTCCATCTCCTCGGGCTCGTTGATCGTCCAGACGTGCACGTGGACGCCGTGGGCGCGCGCGTGCTCGACCAGACGCGCCGTGACGAGCGGACGGCCGCCGAAGTCCGCCGGGATCTGGAGCGCCATCACGCGCGGGTCGGGCCTCTCGCGGTCGAGCGCAGCACGCACGAAGCGCAGCACGTCGCCGGCCGAGGCGCCGAGCGCGACCTTCGCGCACCGCCGCGCGACCGCCGCGCGAAGCGCCTCCATCAGCGCGTCCTCGGCGGCCGTCAGGAGCGTGGTCTCCTCGCGTCCCGCTTCGCGCAGGACGTCGAGCACGCGCTCCAGGAAGCCGGGCGCGTCCTGCTTCAGCTCGATGTTGAGACGCGCCCCGGGAAACGCATTCAACGTCTCCTCGAGCGTAGGGACGCCGATGCCGTGTCCGCGATACGGAAAGGTCCGACCCTCGTCGCGCGAGAAGCGATGGGCCGCGTCGAGCGCGCGCAGCTCCGCGACGCTGCGCGCGGCGATCGGGCCCGTGGCGTCGGTCGTGCGCTCGAGCCCGTGGTCGTGGAAGAGCACGATGCCGCCGTCGCGCGTCGGATGCGCGTCGGTCTCGAGGATCGCGGCGCCGGCCTCGAGCGCGCGTGCGAAGGAGGGCAGGGTGTTCTCGGGCCGCTCGCCGGCCGCGCCCCGGTGGCCGATCACGATCGGTGTCGCGACGTCGAAGTACGGGTGGGACATCGCGTCTACGGTATCGTGCGCGGCCATGGCCGTCCTGACCCGCGAGGTGATCCGGCGCGAGCTCGAGAGCGGGCGACTCCGCATCGAGCCCTGTGAGCCCGACCAGATCGGTCCGGCCTCCGTCGACCTCACGCTCGGCGACGAGATCCGCCTGATCGAGCCCGGGGCCGCGCCGATCCCGATCCGCGAGGGCACCGACTACCGCACGCTCACCCGCGTCGTACCCCTCGACTCGCCGTACGTGCTCGAGCCCGGCGTCACGATCCACGGCATCACGCGCGAGCGCATCACGCTGCCCGGGAACCTCTGCGGATTCCTCGAGGGCCGGAGCCAGTTCGCTCGCCTCGGCCTCATGATCCACGTGACGTCCGCCTTCGTGCAGCCCGGCGTCTCGAACCGGCAGGTGCTCGAGATGAGCAACGTCTCGAACCACCCGCTCGAGATCCACGCGGGCGTGCGGCTCTGTCAGCTCGTGCTGATGCGTGCCGAGGGCGACGCCGCGTATCGCGGGCGCTTCGCGGACCAGGAACGCATCTAGGTGCGCGCCGTGGCGCAGCGCGTGCGCGCCGCGAGCGTCCGGGTCGGAGGCGAGCTCGTGAGCGAGATGGGACCGGGCCTGCTCGCCCTGGTCGGCGTGGCACGTGGCGACGGCCCGGCCGATGCGGACGAGCTCGCCCGCAAGCTCGTCCACCTGCGGGTGTTCGAGGACGAGGCCGGCCGCATGAACCGCTCGCTGCTCGAGACCGGTGGCACGCTCGGGGTGGTCTCGCAGTTCACGCTGCTCGGCGACGCGCGGCAGGGCAGGCGGCCGGCGTTCACCGACGCGGCGCCACCCGACGTGGCCGAGCCTCTCGTCGAGGCCCTCGTGGCCAGCGCCCACGCGCTCGGCGCCCCGGTCGTCACAGGTCGCTTCCGCGCGCGCATGGAGGTCGCCCTCGTGAACGAGGGGCCGGTCACGATCCTGCTCGACACCGCCCGCGCGTTCTGAGCGAAGAATCCCGCAGTTCCGCCGTCCAACCCCTTGACCGATGCGGCGATCCCCACGCACACTGCCAGGCGGGGGGTTCGATGTACGACGTATCCTCGTCGTACCAAGAAGAGGTGGAACCATGGCCAAGATCCGATCGTTCCGTTCCGTCCGGCTCGTCGTGGCGGCGGGCGGCCTCGCAGCCGCCATCGCGCTCGTTCCGGCGGGCGCCCGCGCCGACGACGGCGGGACGCCCGAGGGCGCCGGCATGGGCGCGGCCTCGATGCTCGCGACGCTGCTCTACGGCCCCGCGAAGCTCGTGTACGCGACCACCGGCGGCATCGTCGGCGGTCTCGCCTACGGGCTCACGGGCGGCAACGCCGACGTGGCGGTGCCGATCCTCGAGTCGTCGCTCTACGGCGACTACTACCTGACGCCCGAGCAGCTCCGCGGCGAGAAGTCGATCGAGTTCGTGGGGCGGGGCAGCGACGACGTCGCCCCGAGCGTGTCGAGCGACGGCATCCCGCCCGCGGAGATCCCGCCGACGGACTTCAGCAGCAGCGACGCCGGCGGCTACTGACCCGGCTGGCGCGCCGCGTCAGACGCCAGGGGCGTCCTGGCTGCGGCGCGCCGGCGGCTCGGTGGCGGTCCTGCTCGCACCCGGCATCCTAGGGAACGGCGCGGGTGCCCGGTCCCGGAGAAACGTCTCCCCGGGCGGGCTGCGTGTCTGCCACGGAGGACGTGGGCCCGGATGACGGACGTCTCCTCCATCGCCTCGCTCGGCGCCGCGTTCGCGGCGGGCATCCTGTCGGTGCTCTCGCCGTGCGTGCTGCCGCTGATGCCCGCCTACCTCTCGCTGATCTCCGGCCTCTCGGTCGAGGAGATCCAGGACGGCCACTCCGTCGAGAACGTGCGGCGCCGCGTGATCGCGGGCTGCGTCGGCTTCGTGCTGGGCTTCTCCACGGTCTTCGTCGCCCTCGGCGCCTCGGCGACGGTGCTCGGCCAGATCCTGCGCCGCTTCCAGTTCGACGTCTTCGGGCACACGATCGGAATCGCGCAGCTCGCGGGCGTGGTGATCGTCGTCATGGGCCTGCACATCGCGGGCCTCGCGCCGATCCGGATGCTCTACCGCGAGCGCCGCGTCCATCTGAAGCCGCGGCGCATGAGCTTCGTGGGGACGTACCTGGTCGGCGCCGCGTTCGCGTTCGGCTGGACGCCCTGCGTCGGCCCGATTCTCGGCGGCATCCTGACGATCGCCGGCAGCCGCGACACGGTCGCGCAGGGGATCGGCCTGCTCTCGGTCTACTCCGCGGGCCTCGCCGTGCCGTTCCTGCTCGCAGGCTGGAGCATCGAGATCTTCTTCGGCGCGTTCTCGCGCCTGAAGCATCACTTCCGCAAGCTCGAGCTGGTCTCGGGGGGGCTGCTCGTCGGCGTCGGGCTGCTGGTGATGACCGACCAGCTCTCGCGCCTGAACAGCTACTTCGGATTCATGACGAGCTTCGTGACCGCCGCGGAGAGCATCCTCGAGTGATGACCCGCGGCGACAGGGTGGGGCCCGCGCGAGCGCGCCGGGCAGGCGCGTGGGCCGCGCTCCTGCTCGCCGGCGCAGCGACGCTCGCGGGCTGCTCGCGCGAAGAGCGCGCGGCCGAGGGCGCGCCGGCAGACGCCGCCAGCGTGGCCGCGCCGCGCGAGGTCGCACCGGAGTTCACGCTGAAGGATCTCGGCGGCCGCGACGTCACGCTTGCGAGCCTGCGCGGCAAGACGGTGCTGATCGACTTCTGGGCGACCTGGTGCCCGCCCTGCGAGTTCCAGATCCCGGTGCTGAACGAGATCTACGACGCGCACCGCGAGCAGGGCGTCGAGATCCTCGGTGTCTCGGTCGACAAGGACGGGCCGGACGTCGTCGGCACCTACACAGCGAAGCACGGCGTCCGCTACACGATCCTGCTCGGCGACGAGGCGCTCGCGCGCGACTTCGGCGCGCCGGGCTTCCCGGCCCTGGTGGTGGTGGCGCCGGACGGCACGATCCACTCGCGTCACGTGGGCCTGGTCGAGAAGGCCGACCTCGAGCGCATCCTGGCCGAGCTCCTCGCCGCCAAGGCCGGCTGAGGCGGGTGGCCGGCTCAAGGCCTCGGCCGGGCCGGTCGAAATCTCCACCGTGAGCCCTTCGAGCGCCAGGACGACGCCTGACGACGAGCGCCAGCGCGCGCGCCGCGAGGTGCTGTCCGCCTGCGAGCGGACCGTCGCGGCGGGCGAGCGCTTGTTCGAGGCCGGTGACGCCGGGCGCAGCGTGTTCGTGGTGCGCAGCGGCGAGATCGAGCTCGTCCGCAGCGGGCCCGGCGGAAGCTGCGTGGTCGCCCGCGTCGGCCCGGGTGAGCCCTTCGCGGAGCAGGCCGTGACCCTCGGCGGGCGGCGGACGACGACCGCCACCGCGCTCTCGGACGCGCGGCTGCTCGAGCTCGACGCCGACGCCTTCGACGCCATGTGCCGCGCCCGGCCCGAGATCGCGCTGCGCTGGATCGGCGCGCTCGCGGCGCGACTCGACGAGCTCGAGGACGTCGTGGCGGCCCGCGCCGTCGACGACGCCGCCAGCACCCTGGTGCAGACGCTGCTGCGCCTCGCGGAGCCCGGCGAGGACGGCGCGCGGATTCCGGGCACGCTGCGCTCGATCGCTGCGGAGGCCGAGCTCACGCCGCTCGACGCCTACCGGGCGCTCCATCCGCTGCTCGAGCGGCGCCTCGTCCGCCTCGTGGACGACGTGCTGCAGGCGCCCGATCTCGACGCGCTGAAGCGCGGCCTTCCCCCCGACGCCTGAGACGTTTTCGGCTACCCGCCCCGATGCCGTTCTGATAGCGTGCGACGCGTCGGCGTTGGGGGGGCGCGTTGCACGGATTCCGACTCGCGGGGGTGCTCACGGCGGCGCGCGCCAGCGCGCTCGCGCTCGCTCTGGCCGGCGCCTTCGCGCCCGTCGCATGCCTGCTCGCCGCACCGGCCCGCGCCGCCGACGTCGTCGCCTTCGGCAAGGGCGACACGAAAGAGCCCTACGACATCACCGCCGACAGCGTCGAGTACGACAAGGAGCGCGACCTCTACGTCGCGAAGGGCAACGTCCGCATCACGCAGACGGGCCGCACGCTGACCGCCGACTGGGTGACGTTCAGCAACAAGACGCGCCAGGCGGTGGCGAGCGGAAACGTCGTCATGGTCGAGGGCGGCGACACGTTGCGCGCGAGCTTCGTGCAGTTCCGGCTCGACAGCTTCGAAGGCGTCGTTTTCGACGGGAACCTCGACGCCCGCACCTCGAGCTTCCGCATGACCGGCGCCGAGGTCCAGCGCACCGGCGAGAACACCTACACGTTCAAGGAAGGTCGCTTCACCACCTGCCGCTGTCCGCAGGAGGGCGATCGCGATCCGTGGTCGATCCGCGCAGACGAGGCCGACATCGAGGTCGGCGGCTACGCCACCGCGCGCAACACGACCTTCGACGTGCTCGGCGTGCCGATCCTGTGGCTGCCCTGGATGAGGTACCCGCTCAAGACCGAGCGCGAGAGCGGCTTCCTGTTCCCGCAGTTCGGCCTCTCGAGCCGCACCGGCTTCCGTACCGGTCTGCCGTTCTTCTGGGCGGTCAACGAGCAGGTGAACCTGCTGATCACGCCGACGTACCTCGTGAAGCGAGGCTTCAAGCCCGAGCTCGGCGGAGAGTACGTCTTCGGCGAGCGCTCCGAAGGGAAGTTCTCGGGCACGTTCATCCACGACACCTCGATCCGCGAGGACGACTCGGACACCCCGTTCGGGCCGAACCGCTGGTGGTACCAGGTCAAGAACGACTACTTCCTGCCCTACGACTGGCGCTTCAAGACCGACCTCCAGATGATCTCGGACAACTCGTACCCGTTCGACTTCGACGACATCCCGCAGGCCCGCTCCGATCGCTACCTGACCTCGAACGCGTTCCTGTCGAACACCTTCCTGCCGTCGGGGCGCCTCGGCGTGTACACGGCCGGCCGGCTCGGTGACGATCTCCAGAACCCCGACGACAGCGACCGCGACGCCTTCCTGTACCAGCGCCTGCCGGACGTGGTCGGCAAGCTGCTGCCGACGCCGATCGTCCCGAAGCTCGGCCTGCTCGGGACCATGGGCGCCGACTACACGTACTTCACGAACTGGAAGCGCGCGTCGAAGAAGCTGCCGGCCTTCGCGTTCGATGGGACGCCGACCGGTGCGACCCCCGCCGGCCCCGATGGCCAGTTCCTCGACACGGGCTTCGACGCCTCCCCGAACTCGGACGAACGAGGCCCTGGCGCCGTCGCCGGCGTGCGGGAAACGCCCGGCGGTGCCTTCATCGATGCCCACGGAGACGACGTGACGAACGGCGGACCCGAGGGCGACGGCGTGTTCCAGGAAGGCGAGCCCCTGACCGACCGCGGCTCGCGGCTCCTGCTGACGCCGCGGCTCGGCTATCCGACGCGGCTCTTCGAGGTGCTCGAGCTCTATCCCGAGGTCGGCTACCGCCAGGCGCTCTACGAGACGCGGAACCTCGACTTCGAGCAGGTCGGCTTCGCGACCGGGCGCGTGGACCTTCGCACGCGGATCCGCGGCCGCTTCGACAACCCGATGGGCAGCGGAAGCGTGACCCACCTGATCGAGCCGCGCGTGGGCTACGCGGTGGTGCAGCAGACGAACCAGCAGCACGACCCGCTCTTCGTGCCGGGGACCGCGTTCCCGCAGCAGCGCCTGCGCCAGTTCGACCTCGACAACGTGACCCTCGACTCGGCCGACCGCGTCGCGCGCTTCAATGGCGTCACCGCCGGCTTCGGCAACCGCTTCTACGGCACGCCCGAGGGCGAGCTCGCTCCGCGCCTGCTCGCCGACGCGCGCTTCTCGAGCGAGTACGACTTCTCGCGCACGCGGTTCGGGAACCTCTACATCGACGGCACCGCCTACCCCGGATACGGGGTGACGTCGCGCTACATCGTCGGCTTCGACCCGAACTCCGCGAAGATCTCCGAGGGCCTGCTCGAGGCCGGCTGGTACAGCGCGGTCGGGCACGACTTCATGGTGACCTACCGGTACCTGCGAGACATCCCCGAGTTCTTCGAGTCGTTCCGGTTCGCGCCGGACCGCTTCCGCGAGGCCACGGACAACTTCGACAAGGTCAACCAGATCGGGATCCACACGCGCGCGGCCCTCACGCGCTCCTGGGCCGTCACCTACAACGTCGGGTACAGCTTCAACCAGTCGTTCCTGCTCGGAAACCAGGGCGGCGTCGAGTACCTCTCGAAGTGCCGCTGCTGGGCGGTGCGGCTCGAGGCGCAGTACGACCGCACGCGCGGCGCCACGTTCAATCTGCTCTACCGGATCGTCGGCCTCGGCGACGACACGGTCCGGCCCTTCGCGGGCGGTGGCGGCTTCCTCGGCAGCCGCTCCGGGAGCGCCAGCAGCTCCTTCCTTGACGACCCCAAAACCCTCTGATACCCAACGACTTTTGGCCGGAACGCGCAGCCGTGTCGCCCTTCGGGCCGAGGCTGCGCTCCGCGAGGTCGAGGTTTGCTCCGCCCCTCCGAGGAAGTCTTCATCGAGCTCGCCGCGCGCGGGAACCTGATCCCGGTCGTGCGTGAGATCTCGGCGGACTACGACACCCCGCTCTCGCTCTTCGCTCGCCTGGACGATGGCCGCACCAGCTTCCTGCTCGAGTCCGTCGAGGGCGGCGAGAAGTGGGCGCGCTGGAGCTTCCTCGGCACCGGCGCGCGCGCGACGTTCCGTGCGCGCGGTCGCGCGGTCGAGTGGATCGAGGGCGGGCGCACGGAGCGGATCGAGACGCCGGGCGATCCGCTCGAGGTGCTGCGCGCTCGCCTCGCGACGCTGCGCCTCGCGACGCCCGAAGGCCTCGAGCTTCCGCCCTTCGTCGGCGGCGCGGTCGGGATGATCGGCTACGACTGGGTCCGCTTCGTCGAGCAGATCCCCGACGAGAACCCGGACGAGCTCGAGCTGCCGGATCTCTTCTTCACCTTCCCCGAGACCGTCGTCGTCTTCGACAACGTGCGACACACGGCGCTGATCGTGCGGCACGCGCGGCTCGCGCCCGACGACGACCCGCGCGCGCGCTACCGCGCCGAGCAGGCGGCGATCGACGCCGTGGTCGCGACCCTGCGCACGCCCTTGGCACCCCCAGCGCCGCGAGCGCCCGTGCGCGCGCCGATGGACGTGATCCCGAGCCACTCGCGCGAGCAGTATCACGACGCCGTGAAGCGCGCGAAGGAGTACATCGAGGCCGGCGACATCTTCCAGGTGGTGCTGGGCCAGCGGCTGCGGATCCCGCTCCAGACCGACCCGTTCCTGATCTATCGCCACCTCCGGCGCATCAACCCGAGCCCGTACCTGTTCTTCCTGCGCTGCGACGGCGCGGTGCTGATCGGCTCCTCGCCGGAGATCCTGGTGCGGCTCGAGCACGGGCGGATCGACCTGCGTCCGATCGCCGGCACGCGCCGCCGCGGCGCGACGCCCGAGGAGGACCTGCGCAACGAGAAGGACCTCCTCGCCGATCCGAAGGAGCGCGCCGAGCACGTGATGCTGGTGGACCTCGGCCGCAACGACGTCGGGCGCGTGGCGGAGATCGGCACCGTGAAGGTCAGCGAGCTCGCGACGATCGAGCGCTACTCGCACGTGATGCACATCGTCTCCAACGTGCAGGGTCGGCTGCGGCCCGGCCTCGACTGGCTCGATCTGCTGCGCGCCTCGTTCCCGGCGGGCACGCTCACGGGCGCGCCCAAGGTGCGCGCGATGGAGATCATCGACGAGCTCGAGCCGCTGCGGCGCGGGCCCTTCGGCGGCTGCGTCGGCTACGTCGACTACTCCGGCAACATGGACACCGCGATCACGATCCGCACCATCCTCGCGAAGGACGGCTGGCTCTTCCTGCAGGCGGGCGCCGGCATCGTGGCGGACTCGGATCCCGAGTACGAGCACCAGGAATGCCTGAGCAAGGCGCGGGCGTTGATCGAGGCGATCGACCTCGCGCGCGAGGGCGAGGACTGATGCGCCTCCTGATGATCGACAACTACGACTCGTTCACATACAACCTCGTCCAGTATCTCGGCGAGCTCGGCGCCGACGTGACGACGCTGCGGAACGACGTCGAGACCGTCGAGGAGCTGCTGGCGCGCCGTCCTGCCGGCCTCGTGATCTCGCCGGGCCCCGGCGAGCCCAAGGATGCGGGCGTCTCCGTCGCCGCGGTGCACGCCTTCGGGAAGGCGGGCATCCCCGTGCTCGGCGTCTGCCTCGGACACCAGGCGATCGGCCTCGCCTTCGGCGGTCGAATCGTGCGCGCGCGCGAGCTCATGCACGGCAAGACGTCCAAGATCGAGCACGAGGGGAAGGGCGTGTTCCGCGGCCTCTCCCGTCCGTTCGAGGCCACGCGCTACCACTCCCTCGTGATCGAGCCGAGCTCCTGCCCGCGGGTCCTCGAGGTCACCGCCCGTACAGCGGACGGCGAGATCATGGGTGTGCGCCACCGCGAGCTCGCGATCGAGGGCGTGCAGTTCCATCCCGAATCGATCCTCACCCACGAAGGCAAGCAGCTGCTCGCGAACTTCCTCGAGACCTGCGCCGAGCGGAGAGCCGCATGACGAGCCCCGCCGGAACCGGCGCGCTGCGCGCCGCCCTCGAGCTCGCGGTGCGCGGCGAGGAGGTGCCCGCCGGCCTGCTCGAAGCCGCCTTCGGCGAGATCGTCGACGGCAAGGCGGCGCCCGCCGCGATCGCCGGGCTCCTGGTCGCCCTGCGCACCAAGGGCGAGACCGTGGCCGAGATCGTGGCCGTCGCGCGCACGCTGCGCGCGCGCGCGGAGACGCAGGCCGGCGTCGACCCGCGCACGATCGACACCTGCGGAACGGGCGGTGACGGCGCGGGCACCTTCAACGTCTCGACCGCGGCGGCCTTCGTGGTCGCAGGCGCCGGCGTCCCGGTGGCGAAGCACGGCAACCGCGCGGCCTCGAGCCGCACCGGGTCGATCGATGTGCTCGAGGCCCTCGGCGTGCACGCGGACCTTCCCGTCGAGGCGAGCGCGCAGATCCTGCGCGAGATCGGGATCGCTCCCTTCTTCGCGCGCCGGGCGCATCCGGCCATGCGCTTCGTGGCGCCGGTCCGCGCCGAGCTCGGGATCCGCACCCTGATGAACGGCCTCGGGCCGCTGCTGAACCCGATGGGCGTGCGCCGACAGCTCGTGGGCGTCTACGCGCCTTCCCTGGTCGCGCCCCTCGCCGAGGCGCTCGGCGCCCTCGGCAGCGAGCGCGCGCTGGTGGTCCACGGCGAGGACGGCCTCGACGAGGTCACCACCACGGCGCCGACGCGCACCGCGTCCCTCGAGGGCGGGTGCGTGCGCGAGGCCGTGCTCGACGTGGCGGACCACGGTATCCCGCGCGCGCGGCCCGAGGACCTGGCCGGCGGCGACGCCGCGGAGAACGCGGCGATCGTGCGCGCCGTGCTCGCGGGCGAGACCGGCCCGCGACGAGACCTGGTGCTGGTGAACGCCGCGGCCGCGCTCCAGGTCGCCGGTGAGTCGGACTTTGCCTCGGGCCTCGCCCGCGCCCGCGGCAGCATCGATTCGGGCGCTGCGCAGGCGAAGCTCGAGGCGCTCGTCGCGGCGAGCGCACGCGCCGCCCGGGCGGCGGGAGCCGCGGCGTGACGGACGTGCTGGCGGAGATCCTCGCCCACAAGGCGACGGAGGTGGCCGCCGCGAAGGCGCGGCGCACGCCCGCGGCGATGGCGGCGGACGCGCGTGCCACGAGCGATCCGGTTCGAAGCCTGCGCGGGGCGCTCACGGCGAGCCCGCGCCCGCGCGTGATCGCAGAGCTCAAGCGTCGCTCGCCCAGCAAGGGCGAGATCCGGGCCGACTTCGCGCCGGCGGCGATCGCGAAGGCCTACGCCGAGGCCGGGGCCGCGGCGCTCTCGGTGCTGACGGACGAGCGTTTCTTCGGCGGCCACCTCGACTTCCTGCGCGTCGCCCGCGCCGAGGTCGCGATCCCGATCCTGCGCAAGGACTTCACGATCGATCCCTACCAGATCGACGAGGCCCGGGCGGCCGGCGCCGACGCCGTGCTGCTGATCGTCGCCGCCCTCGATCCGGGGCGGCTCGCGGAGCTCCACGCCCACGCTGCGTCCCTCGGCCTCGACGCCCTGGTCGAGGTCCACGACGAGGCCGAGCTCGAGCGCGCGCTCGCGGTCGGGGCCAGGATCGTCGGCGTCAACAACCGCGATCTGCGGACCTTCCGGACCGATCTCGCGACCACGGAGCGCCTCGCCCCGCGTGTGCCGGCGGGGGTCGTCCTCGTGGCAGAGAGTGGCATCCTCCGGAACGAGGACGTCCGGCGGCTCGAGGCGGCGGGCGCCCACGCGTGCCTCGTCGGGGAATCGCTGATGCGCGAGCCCGACGTCGGCGCGGCGCTGCGCCGGCTGCGCGGACGAGACGCGACGGACGCGACGGAAGGGACGGACGGATCGGCATGACGGGCACGAACTGCGGAAGGCCGCACCAACGGGGGAACTCGTGAGCAGCGTTCGGATCAAGGTCTGCGGGATCGTTCATCCCGACGACGCCCAGGCGGCGATCGACGTGGGCGCGGACATGATCGGGCTGAACTTCGTGCCGGGCACACCGCGCTTCCTCGACCTGAAGCGCGCGGCGGCGATCGTCGAGCGCGTGGGCTCGCAGATCGAGAAGGTCGCCGTCTTCAAGGACGCCACCTGGGACGAGATCGAGCGCGTGATCCGCCGCGTCGAGGTGGAGCGCGTGCAGCTCCACGGCGAGGAGGAGCCGGAGGACGTCGAGCAGGTGGACCTGCCGGTGATCAAGGCCCTGCGCGGCGCCGATCGCGAGGCGGCGGAGCGCTACCCGGGCACGATCCTGCTGCTCGACCATCCGACCGAGGGCGGCGGGCGAGGCCGCACCTGGAACTGGGCGGAAGCCGCGCCGCTGATCGACGAGGGCTTCGACGTGATCCTCGCCGGCGGCCTCGACCCGACGAACGTCGGCCAGGTGCTGGCCGAGCTCGGCGACCTGATGCCCTGGGGCGTCGACGTCGCGACAGGCGTCGAGGGCGAGAGCAACCGCAAGGATGCGGCGAAGCTCCGCGCCTTCCTCGAGGCCGTGCGAAAGGCCGAGGCCGGGAGTTGAGCGCCGCCAACAAGCCCGGGATGTTCGGCGCCTACGGCGGTCGCTACGTCCCCGAGACGCTCGTCGCCGCGATCGAGGAGCTCGAGGAGGCCTACGCGCGGATCGCCCACAGCGAGCCGTTCCAGCGCGAGCTCGCGGAGCTCCTGCGGAGCTACGCCGGCCGGCCGACGCCGATCAGCTTCGCCGCGCGCGTGACCGCGGCCCTGGGCGGCGCCCGCGTCTACCTGAAGCGCGAGGACCTCGCCCACACCGGCTCGCACAAGATCAACAACGTGCTGGGCCAAGCCCTGCTCGCGAAGGCCATGGGGAAGACGCGTGTGATCGCGGAGACGGGCGCGGGCCAGCACGGCGTCGCGACGGCCACGGCGTGCGCGCTCCTCGGCCTCGCCTGCGAGGTCTACATGGGCGCCGAGGACGTGGCGCGCCAGGCCCTGAACGTCTTCCGCATGGAGCTCCTGGGCGCGCCGGTGCATCCGGTGGACGCCGGCTCGCGCACCCTCAAGGACGCGATCAACGAGGCGATGCGCGACTGGGTCACCAACGTGCGCACGACCTACTACTGCATCGGCTCGACCATGGGCCCGCATCCGTACCCGACGATGGTGCGCGACTTCCAGCGCGTGATCGGCGTCGAAGCGCGACGGCAGATCCAGGAGATCGCGGGCAAGCTCCCGGACGTGGTCGTCGCCTGCGTGGGCGGCGGCTCCAACGCGATGGGCATCTTCCACGCCTTCCTCGACGACGCCTCGGTGGGCCTCGTGGGGGTCGAGGCGGGCGGCCACGGGATCTCGTCGGGGCGCCACGGCGCCACGATGTCGGCGGGCGCGACGGGCATCGTGCACGGCATGCGGACCCTCGTGCTCTCGGACGACGACGGGCAGATCTTCGAAGCGCACTCGATCTCGGCCGGTCTCGACTACCCGGGCGTCGGGCCCGAGCACGCCCACCTCCACGACACCGGCCGCGCGAGCTACGTGCCCGCGACGGACGAGGAGGCGCTCGACGCCTTCCAGTGGCTCTCTCGAACCGAGGGGATCATTCCCGCTCTCGAGTCGGCACACGCGATCGCGCACGTGCGGAAGCTCGCACCGACGCTGGCAAAGGACGCCGTGGTGCTCGTGAACCTCTCGGGCCGCGGAGACAAGGACGCGCCGCAGGTGCGCGAGATCCTCGCGGCCCGGCGCGCGGAGAAGCACTAGTGGGGCGCATCGCCGATCGCTTCGCCGCGCTGCGGAAGGAGGGGCGCAAGGCGCTCGCGCCCTTCGTCACGGCCGGCGACCCGGACCTCGACACCACCGAGGCGATCGTGCTCGCGATCGCCCGCGCCGGCGCCGACCTGATCGAGCTCGGCGTGCCGTTCTCGGACCCGATCGCCGAGGGTCCGACGATCCAGCGCGCGAGCGAGCGGGCGCTGCGCAGCGGCACGACGCTCCGTCGCGTGCTCGAGCTCACGAAGCGGCTGCGCCCCAAGGTGGACATTCCGCTGATCCTGATGGGCTACGCGAACCCGTTCTTCGCCATGGGCGAGACCGGGTTCGCGGACGCGGCGGCCCAGGTCGGCGTCGACGGCGTGATCGTGCCGGATCTGCCGCCGGAGGAGGGTGAGGCCTTCTTCGCGGCCCTGGCCGCGCGCGGGATCGACGGCGTGCTGCTCGCCGCGCCGACAACGAAGCCCGCGCGGCTTCGCCTGCTGCTCGAGCGCACGCGCGGCTTCCTCTACTACGTGTCGCTCACGGGCGTCACCGGCGCGCGGGCGCAGATCGCGCAGGGCGTGCGCGAGAGCGTGCTCGCGGCGAAGGCCCTCTCCGACAAGCCGGTCTGCGTGGGCTTCGGCGTCGGCACGCCCGAGCAGGCGCGGGAGATCGCGGCCTACGCCGACGGCGTGGCCGTCGGCAGCGCGCTGGTCGATCGCATCGCAAAGGCCGGCGCGCCGGACCAGGCGGTGGAGGCGGCGGAGCGCTTCGTGGCCGAGCTCGCGGAAGCGGTGCACGCGCCGACCTGAGCGCGCCGCGCCGGATCACGGGCGCAGGCCGCGCGCCCCAGGAGCCCCCATGCACATCCGGCAGATCGCCCTCGTCGCCCGCGACCTCGCCCCGGCGCTCGCCGCCCTGCGCGAGGTCTTCGCGCTGCCCGAGCCCTTCCCCGATCCGGGCGTCGGCGAGTTCGGGCTCGTGAACGGCGTGTTCCCGGTCGGGACGGGCGCCGCGAGCGGCTTCCTCGAGGTCGTGTCGCCGGTGCGCGACGACGCGACCGCCGCGCGCTATCTCGCGCGCCGCGGTGGCGACACCGGCTACATGGTGATCCTGCAGAGCACGGACCTCGCGGCCGATCGCGCGCGTCTGGAAGCGCTCGGCGTGCGCATCGTCTGGCGCGTGACGCTGCCCGACATCGCGACCGTCCACCTCCATCCGCGCGACCTGCCCGGCGCCATCGTCTCGATCGACCAGCCCGTGCCGGCAGCGAGCTGGCGCTGGGGCGGGCCGGGCTGGGAGGCGAAGCCGCCGAGCCCCCTCGTCGCGGAGATTGCGGGCGCGGAGATCCAGACCGCGGATCCTGAGAAGCTCGCTGCGCGCTGGGCCGAGGTGCTGGCCGTCGCCGCGCCGCGGCCCGACGGTGACGGCTTCTGCCTCGCCCTCGAGCGCGACCACATGCTGCGCTTCGCACCGATCGCGGGCGCGCGCGGCGAGGGGCTCGCCGCGGTGTCGCTGCGAACGCGCGACGCGGAGGAGATCCGGCGGCGTGCGCGGGCGCGCGGTGCGCTCGCAGCCGACGGCAGCGTGGCGCTCTGTGGCGTCCGCTTCCAGCTCGTCTAGGCCCGGTCGGGCCCGCCGGTTCGACCCGCTCGTCCGGCCGGTTCCCCGGCCGACGCGCCCGCGCGCTACTTCGCGGGATCGAGCAGGCCGGTGATCCCGCTCGGTTCGTGGGGGCCGATCACGAGCTGCTCGAGGATGCCGACCCCCTCGCGCTCGCGCTGCCCGTCGCGCAGCTTCGCGCGCACCAGCGCCTGGATGTGCAGGAACTGCGGCTGCATCGGGTCGAGGTCGGCCAGCACCCAGCGCTCGCCATCCACCACGTTCTCGCCCTTCCACACGCCGTGGCTCCACTCGGGGTGCAGGTAGCCGAGGCCGAGCATCTGGAAGTGGAGGACCGGCTCGAGGGCGATCGTCCACTTCTCGCCGCCCAGCCGCTGGAAGCCGATCTCGGCCGAGAGCGCGTGCCGCGTGCCGGGCTTCCAGCGCACGCGATGGGCGACGCGCGCCATCTCCTCGGGCTCGCCGTCCGGGACGCTTCCCGAGCCCGGCGGCGAGGCCGGCACGACCGTTCCGAAGGAGTGCCAGGTGCGGCCCTTCGCGTCCTCGTTGACATCGAAGTGGGTGCAGAGGTCGTCGAAGTGGAGCGGCGCCCAGAGCCAGAAGAACTGCGGCAAGGCGCCCGGCGCGCCGCCCTCGCGCTCGCCCACGATGCGCACGCCCCAGGAGCGGTCGCGCGAGCCGAGCACCTGCGCAGGCTGCAGCTCCACCCGCTCACCGTCGATCTCGAGCGCGCCGCTCCACGCGCCGAACTGCGTGAGGCGCGTCGAGTCCATCACGAGCCGGCCTTCCTGCTTGCGCGTGAAGCGGGGCTCCTCGATCGCCTGGGTGCGCGCCTCGAACACGAGGTCGCCCGCGATGCCGTACGCGTTCGGCGCGATCCGGATCCGGTGTCGCCGGAGCGGCTGCACCACCTCGATCGAGATCGGCCCCACCTGCGTCTCCGTGCGCTCGAACGGCGCGAGGCGCGACGCGCGTACGGTGCGCTGCACGCCGCCCCGCACGACGCTCACCGCGGCATCCATCACGCGCCGGTTCGGGTACAGGCCGAGGGCGACGGCGAAGTAGACCTCGCCGTCGCGCGTGTAGCCGTTGAAGAAATAGCGGTCGTAGAAGTTGCGGTCGCCGGTCGACGGATGCGCCACGGGCTCCGCGGTCTGGTGGATCGGGTAGTCGTCGAGGTGGGTCAGCATGCTCAGCCTTTCGAGATCTCGGTGAGGAGGGATGCCTTGAGCAGCGCGACCTCGCGCAGCGCCTGCTGGGCGAGGTGTGCGGCGAGCGCGCGGCGGGCCGGCTCGGCGCGCTCCGCGGGCAGCGCCGAGATCTGCGCGAAGGCTTCGACGACCGCGCGCTCGAGCGCCTCCGCGCGCTCCGCAGGCGGCGCTTCGGGCGCCGCCGCCGCGGCGTCGCGCACGGCGGCGGCGAGGTCGGCACGCCCGGCCTCGCCCAGCACGGCGGCGACGCGCGCCAGCGCCTCGCCGGCGGAGCGCGCCTCCTCCTCGAGGGGGGCGCGCTTCGGCTCGATCCGGTCGCGCAGGTTCTGCAGCACGTCCGCCACGGCGTAGAGCTGCCCGCGCGCGAAGCGCGAGCCCACGTCGGGCAGCACGGCCTCGAGGAGCGTGCGCATGCAGCCGTCGATCAACGCCTCGGGCGGGATCAGCACCGGTGCCAGCCTCCTGGCCGCGCGCAGCGGCCGTCAGTCCTTCCGAGCCGCCGATCGCGGTTCCTTCCGAGCCGCCGATCGCGGCTTCGTCTCAGCCGCCGATCGCGGCAAAGTGACCTCGCATCATTGCGAGGCCGGCCATCAAGAAGCCGATCTGGTGGTCGAAGATCGCCATGCGCAGATCCGTGGTCCGGCCGTCGCGGAAGGCACGGATTCCCGTGAGCATGATGGCGCTCATCTTCACCAGGGCGAGCACCTCGTAGAACGCGACCCGCGCAGCGTCGACCGTTCGTCCGGAGGCGACGGCGTAGAGCGCGGCGAGCTCGTCGGGCGGCACCAGGCAGCCGGCGTTGGGGCCGCTCGCCCGCCACAGCAGGCACGAGCACCACGCGAGATCCTCGAGCGGATCGCCGAGGTGCACCATCTCCCAGTCGAGGAGCCCCGTGAGGCGCGAGCGCTCGCCCGCGCGCTCGATCAGCCAGTTGCCGATCCGGAAGTCGCCGTGGACGAGGGTGATCTCGTCGCACGCTGGAAGGTTCTCGCGCAGCCAGAGCACCGCTTCGGCTAGCACCGGTGGCGTCGGCAGCGCTGCGGCGCGGATGCGCGCGGCCCAGCGTTCGACCTCGCGCTCCGCCGCCCCGCGGCCCGGCCCCGGCGCGCCGAGGAAGCCGAGCCCCGCGGCCTTCCAGTCGATCGCATGGAGGCGCGCGAGCGCGCTCGCCACCTGGGGCGCCAACGCCTTGCGCTCGGCGTCGTCCAGCGGGCCGCTGCCGTCGGGCTTCGGGGCCGGCACGGGCACCTCGCCGGGCAGACACTCCATCACGTAGAACGGACGATCGAGCACTGCGGGGTCGCGCTCGAAGAAGGGAGTCGGCGGCGAGGGCAGGGGATCCTGGGAGAGCGCATGCAGCACGCGGAACTCGGGCTCGAGGTCGTAGGGCTCGAGCAGGCCCGCGACGGGCTCGCGCTTCGCAACGTAGGACTTCGTCTCGCGCTGCTTGCCGCAGGCGACCTCGACGTCGAAGCGGAACGTCTCCTGGGAGAATCCCTCGGTGCTGCGCTCGAACGCGAGCACGCGCACGGCATCGGCGCCGAGACGCGCCGCGAGGAAGGCGGCGAGCCGGTCCTCGAGGGAGGCGCTCGCGCGGCGTTCCTCGCCGCTCGCGCGGCGTTCCTCGCCGCTCACGCGGCGTTCCTCGCCGCTCACGCCGCGCTCGCAGTCGGGGCCGTGAGCTTCGCGTAGAGCTCGCGCACCTGGCGCGCGGTCTCGTCGGGGGTGCCCGAGTTGTCGATCACGTGGTCGGCGAGGCCGCGCTTCTCGCCGAGGGGCATCTGGGCGTGGATCCGTCGCAAGGCTTCCTCCCGGCTGCAGCCGTCGCGGGCCATGGTGCGCTCGATCTGGATCGCCTCGGTCACCCAGACCACGACGATCGCGTCGAAGCCGAGGCGCGCGGCGGTCCCCGTGCCCGCCTTCCGGCCTTCGAGCAGGAGCGGTACGTCGAGCACGACCAGCGGAGCCCCCGCCTCCCGGGCCTCGCGCTCGCGCCGGGCCATCTCCTCCCCGACCCGGGGATGGACGATCTGGTTCAGGCGCGTCCGGGCCTCGGGGTCCTGGAACACGATGGCCCCGAGGGCGGGGCGGTCGAGAGAGCCGTCGGGGCGGAGGATCCCGGGCCCGAAGGCCCGGACGATCTCGGCAAGGAGGGGAGCTCCGGGCGCCTGGAGCTCATGGACGATCCGGTCGGCGTCGATCACCCGGGCGCCGAGCTCGGCCAGGAGCCGCGCCACGGTGCTCTTGCCCGATCCGATCCCCCCGGTGAGCCCGATCCGGCGCGCCATCGCCGCGCAGGATGACAGACTCGAGGGGGGCTCCCAAGGGCCGGGCCCGGGGCCTCGCGGAGCGTGGCGAGGGGTGGGGTCGTCCGATATCTTGCGCCAGTTTTTTCGAGGGGTTAGCGAACTTTCAGCGAGCGACGCAGCGCGCGTCGCGACGCATTCGTCTCCGGTTGCGCCGAGCGCGCGCAGCCGCGAAGAGGCCGGATGAAGCAGGCGCGAAACGCCGCCGACAGCGAGCGCACGAGCGAAGCATCGAAGGATCGCTTCGAGGGCGAGCTTGCGCGGCTGCGTGCGGCGATCGATGCCGTCGACCGCCAGATCCTCGAAAACCTGAATGCACGCGCGCGCCTCGTGCAGGAGGTCGGCGCCCTGAAGCGGCGCATCGGTGCGGCGGTCTACGCGGCAGGACGCGAGCGCGACCTGGTCGCGACGCTTGCCGCCCAGAACCCCGGGCCGTTCCCCAACGCTGCGCTCCCCCACGTGTTTCGCGAGATCATCTGCGCGACCTACGCGCTCGAGGGTCCGCTGCGCGTGGCGTTCCTCGGGCCCGAGGGAACCTACAGCCATCTCGCCGCCCGCCAGCAGTTCGGAAGCCACTCGGATCTCGTCCCGACCGCGTCGATCTCGGAGGTGTTCGCCGCGGTCGAGCGCGGACGCACCCAGCTCGGCGTGGTGCCGATCGAGAACTCCACCGAGGGCGTGGTCACGCCGACGCTCGACGCCCTCGCGGAATCCGACGTGCCGATCTGCGGCGAGGTCGTGCTCCGGGTCTCCCACAGCCTGCTCTCGCGCAGCGGGCGACGCGAGGACGTGAAGCGCGTGGCCTCCGTGCCGCAGGCGTTGGGGCAGTGCCGACGCTGGCTCGAGCAGAACCTGCCCGACGCGGGACGCATCGAGACCACGAGCACCGCCTCGGCTGCAAAGCTCGCGGCCGAGGACGGCGCCGTCGCCGCGATCGGCAGCTCGATCGCCGCCGAGGTCTACGGCCTGCGCACGGTCGAGGCCGCGATCGAGGACCGCCGCGACAACACGACGCGCTTCCTGCTGATCGGCGGCGGCCACGCGCCGCCCTCGGGTCACGATCTCACGTCGGCGACGTTCACGGTGCGCAAGGACGAGTCGGGCGCGCTCCACCGCCTGCTCGCGCCGTTCGCGCGAAACGGTGTGAACCTGGCGTCGATCCAGTCTCGCCCCCTCGCCGGCAAGCCCTGGGAGTACGTCTTCTTCGTCGATCTCGAGGGCCATCGCGACGAGCCCGCGGTCGCACGCGCGCTCGAGGAGGCGGCGGCCTGCGCGCACTCGCATCGCGTGCTCGGCTCCTTCCCGCGCGCGGCCGACCTCGCGGGCGCGGGGGGCGGACGCTGATGTCGATCGAGAGCCTGGTGAAGCCCCACATTGCGAAGCTCGAGCCCTACCAGCCGGGCAAGCCGGTGGAGGAGCTCGAGCGCGAGCTCGGGATCACGGGCGCGATCAAGCTCGCCTCGAACGAGAACCCCCTCGGCCCGTCACCGAAGGCGGTCGCCGCGATGCGCGCGGCCCTCGACGGCGTGAACCGCTATCCCGACGGCGGCTCGTTCCGGCTGCGCGCGAAGCTCGCGGCGCGCCTCGGCGTCGAGCCCGGCGCCCTCGTCTTCGGCACCGGCAGCGACGGCATCCTCGAGTTCCTGGCGAAGACCTTCCTCGGCCCCGGCGACGAGGCGATCTACGCCTGGCCCTCGTTCGCGATGTACCCGATCGTGGTGAACGGCTCCGGCGCGACCTCCGTGACCGTGCCCCTCGACGACGGGCTCGCCCACGACCTGCCCGCGATGCGCCGCGCGATCGGCCCGCGCACGCGCCTCGTCTTCGTCTGCAACCCGAACAACCCGACGGGCACGAGCGTCGGCGCCGCGGCCTTCGACCGCTTCGTCGAGTCGCTGCCCGCGGACCTCGTGCTCGCGGTCGACGAGGCCTACGTGGAGTACGCGCGCCGGCCCGACTTCCCCGACGCCCTCGCCTGGGCGAAGCGCCGCCCGGGCACGATCGTGCTGCGCACCTTCTCGAAGATCTACGGCCTCGCGGGCCTGCGCGTCGGCTACGGCGTTGGCGACCCCGAGCTCGTGGGCTTCCTCGAGCGCGCGCGACACCCGTTCGACGTCGGTCTGCTCGGGCAGATCGCCGCCGAGGCCGCCCTCGACGACCTCGAGCACGTCGAGCGTGCGCGGCGCCTGAACGGCGAGGGCATGGACTTCCTCGTTCGAGAGCTCGCAGCCCTCGGCCTCGAGACCTGGCCGAGCGACGCGAACTTCGTGCTGGCCCGCGTCGCCGGCGCCGGCCGCGCCGCGAACGGGCGCGCCGTCTACGAGGCGCTGCTGCGCGAGGGCGTGATCGTGCGGCCGATGGGCGGCTTCGGCCTGACGGAGCACGTGCGCATCACGGTCGGGCTGCCGGAGGAGAACGCGCGGCTCGTCGCGGCGCTCCGGAAGCTCCGCGCCGAGGGTCGCGCGTGAGCGCGCTCCTGCGCCGCATCTCGGTGATCGGTCTGGGCCTGCTCGGCGGCTCCGTCGCGCTGGCCGCGCGCGCGCGCGGCGTCGCCGACGAGGTCGTCGGCGCGGGCCGCTCGCGCGCGAGCGTCGACGCGGCGCTCGCGAGCGGCGCGTTCAGCCGCGTCGCCGCCGGCCCCGAGGCCGTCGCCGGCGCCGAGCTCGTGGTGCTCGCGACACCGGTAGGCGTGATGGCGACGGAGCTCGCGCGGATCGCGCCGAGCCTCGCGCCGGGCGCGCTCGTGACCGACGTCGGCAGCGTGAAGTCGCAGCTCGCGGAGACGCTCCCGGGCCTGCTGCCGCCGGGCGCAACGTACGTCGGCGCGCATCCCATGGCCGGCAGCCACC
>Ga0209706_10000073_pt1 | contig 45740 bp, 56 predicted proteins | sample PPLLaktember2015_6_FD_187263 | JGI IMG/M metagenome (GOLD analysis project Ga0209706, IMG submission 187263) | Freshwater sediment microbial communities from Prairie Pothole Lake near Jamestown, North Dakota, USA - PPLs Lake P8 Core (1) Depth... | ecosystem: Environmental > Aquatic > Freshwater...
CTTTTACTCTAATCTATTAGCAACAAACTAACTTGCGGCTCATGTTTTATGATTTATGAGACACAAAGGAGAAAAGTATTGTTATACGCCCGTCAGTGGATGATTCCGTGCGCTTGGCCAGCCTAACCCTGAGTACGACTTGAGACGACACTTACAGGGTTTAGGTCTCAAGGGCCAGATGGGAATAACCCAGTACCATTAAACACGGTGAGAAACGGGGCGTATAACAATTTTAAGCAACTGTGGGGGGTGCTGACAGCCGAAATTGTAAAACCGGAACAGTGAAGGTCGCTTTGCAAACGGCCTAATCTGGAAAGGGCAGCGGTAATGATGGTATGTGCACAATGGTTACTGTCGCCCCGCCCAGAGTTGCTTAATCGAATGATAAGAGGAAAGTTATGGGTTGTTATGACACAGCAATGGTTCCATGTCCTAAATGCGGGACTGAGGCTCCATTCCAAAGCAAGGGCGGTGATTGTCTCTTGCGTGTATATTCACTCACTGATTGTCCTGAAGATGTTTTGAGCGATGTGAACCGGCACGCTCCTTACACCTGTGAGAAGTGTGGTACAATATTTGAGTTTACAGGAAAATAACTTGACATATTCTGCCAAAGATAGTATCAATCTATTATGCTAAGATTGTACTATGGAAACTCCCACTTAACCGAAACGGAATTCCCCTTGGCGCCCGTAAAAAGGCATCCATCTTTCATGGTAGGATCTTAGCAGGCCGAGGGGAGTTTTTTTGAGGGTATCCATTGGAGAAACATATTGATATAGAAAGTGCAGCACTTAAATATATCGACAGGGGATTTTCTGTAATTCCTATCAAAAACTGAAATCGTTGGAACCGCCAAAACAGGAGAACCTGTTTGTGTTCGTGGATTAGTTGATTAAAAAAAGCAGGGGATAGTGGCTACCGGGATAACCGGGGACAGCGATAGGCGCAGCACTCTTCCCCTATTCTGATTTATAAGACAAAAAGGGGGAATCATGGACAAAGAAACAATAGAAGCATTATTGGAAGCAAAAAAAGCCATATTTAAGGCTGCGAATTTAATGTTTTTCTGCGATGATGAAGAAGTGAAAAAGCATGGGAGGGAACTATGGGGAGCAGGCTTAGTGATTGACCAATGGCTAAGGAGCCAGTGAAAATATAACTTGACATATTCTGCCAAAGATAGTATCAATCTATTATGCTGATTAAACTGGAGAATCCCGCAAACCTATAATTTAGCGCACCAGCAGCCCGATTAACCGTGAGGCATCGGAATCTCTCCTTCCAGTTGAGATCAGCAGCCCTGGTGCGCCTTTTTTTGAGGTTGCCATGCCTGTATATTGTGCTACTTGCAATACAGAAGTTGAGGCAGAAATAATAGAAGCTGGTCCTAAATCTCCCCATTATGCTAAAGAAATTTGCCCTATTTGTAAAAGACATTTTAGATGGATTCCAAAAACAGAAAATAAAAACAAGCGCAAACCGTCAAAGTTTACTCCTGCGAATCTTTCTATTTTCTTTTGTGAATTATGCGGTCGTAATGGCAATGCCCTGGGAAATAAAGAAGTATTAGAAGTCCACCACAAAATCCCGATATGTGATGGGGGCCTCGACGAAAAAGATAATATTTTAATTGTTTGTTCTGCTTGTCATAGAATGGTTCATTGGTTACGCACTTATGTAAACAACCACTTACAACAAGAGATTAATAATGCCAAATAATACCATTTCAGGGTTTAAAGGTATTAATCCCAAGCCTGTTGCTACAATTACATGGCAAAAGGTGTTGGATCATATCAGGTCAGACAAGTATAAAGCCTCAATAAATTCAGTCCGCAATATTATCTCAAAACATGGTGTAAAGTCAGAAGAATATAAAAAAGCAAAGTGCAATCTTCCTGGCATCACGTTTGGAGGTACATTCTCACACAGAGCAAATGCCAAAATTATCCAGCCCACCGGATTCATTATACCGGACATGGATAACATACCTCAACAAGTTAGAAATCTATTTAACTTATTAATCCAAGATACGAATATATGGTTTGTTTTTCGTTCTCCATCTAATGAGGGGCTTAAAGTTGGGGTCCGTGCAGAGAATATCTCGAATGACGAAGATCATAAACTGTTTTATACGGCAGTTGAAGAGTATTTCAAGGAACTTTACGGTATTGAGATAGACACAGCCTGCAAGGATATATCACGCCTTACTTTCGTTTCGCATGATCCTGAACTATGGATCAACCCTCAGCCTCAGTTTTTTAATATCAAACAATGGACTGACATTATTCCAAGCCCACCTGAACCTGTTTATTGCCCGATTAATGGCAATGGTGGAAAGGGCCAGGAAAAATATGCAAGGAAAGTTCTTGAATCCTGTTGCAGAAAATTACTGGAGTGTCCAAAAGGGAATAAGCACATAACCCGTCTCAAACAATCAAGATTGATTGGCGGTTATCTCCAGTGGTTGGACGAGGGGGAAGTTTTGTCTATGTTCGAACAAGCCATAATTGCAAGCGGAACTCCGAATATATCTCAGGCTATGAAGACAGTAAAGAACGGAATTGAGTATGGCAGGGTATTGCCTATTGAGTTAGAAGACCTTAACAGGTATGATGATGAACGTAAAATCAGCGTTTCAGGCGATATTTTAAATGACAGTAATGACATAGAACAAAAAAGAATGACAGTAATGACAGCACATGACAGGGACATGACAGTTGAAGACAAAAGAATGACAGTTGAGCCAAAAAGAATGACAGCAATGACAGTTGAAAAAACTGTGGGAAATCAAAATCTGGCTGACGACATTCACGCTTTCCTTAGAACCGCTAAGGGTTCATTCACTGTTGAAAGTCTTGACCGGGAATTAAATCTGACAACCCGGAGCCATCGTCAGCAACGCTCCTATATATTACTTAAGTATATTAATAATAAATATAAGAATAAGAATAATAATATTACTTTAAAGAAAGATCCTATTAAGAACAATGTTTATCATATTATCCCAACTGAGGTTGACTGGATTGATTTATCCCTCCCAACTGAAGAAAGTTTCCCTATAAGACTGCCATTCGATCTTGATAAGAAAATCTCAATCCCACCCAAATCAATCATCATTGTGGCAGGAACGACCAATAGTGCCAAAACTGCCATTATGCTAAATACACTGAGACTGAATATTAATTCCCAGTTTGAGAAACTGTTTCTCGTCTCGGAAGGTGCTGGTGAAATCAAGGGCAGAATAAAATCTTTTGGTGATCCGGTTGATTTCTGGAAAGACAATATCATGATTGCTTCACAGTCTGATAACTTTGATACTGTTATTGAGAATTACAATACTGACGGGCTGACTTGTATTGACTACCTCGAACCAACCGAGGGGCAATATTATATGCTTACGAGCCAGATAAGAGATATTTATGACTGCCTCAAGACTGGGGTTGCTATGATAGCTTTGCAGAAGAAATCAAACCAGACAATGGGACGTGGGGGCGAAGGTACGGCAGAGAAGGCCAGGCTCTATATGACTGTGGATTATCTCTGTGCGTGTCAAAGGGGCGTTGTGTGTGCGGTTGCACTGACGAAAGTAAAACAGTCTATTGACGAGACTATGCAGGGTAAGGAACTCCATTTCAGGCTTGAGCATGGCTCTAAGATTACTCCGCTTACTGACTGGATGTTTTCGAGCAGGGTAAACAGGGATAAGTGTATCAGGGATTACGAAAATGATGATCTTGCCAAATCCTATAAAAAAGCTGAAGAGGATGATTTTATTTTCAGGGCCAAGAATGGTAACGGTGCTTTCAGGAAAGTCAGGATAACCAGAAAACAGGCTGAGGAATGGGCAGAGAATATGCCTTACATTGATGTTTTTACCAGACTGGAACAAATAGCGGCTGATTCAATGCAGAGAGATTTCCTGCATGATAGATATATTTTTCAGATACCAGCTATTCTCAGCAAAGAAAACGAAACAGCATCTTGTGGCATGGGAGAATCAGGATGAGTATTAAACTTTACAAATTAGCAGTAAGGAGGTTTGGAGAATGAAAAACAGTAAAGATGTTGAAACTGCCAGTGCCCCGGCGGTCGGGTGTGAAATGCCTTGTTATGTGGCTATACTTGACCATACCGATCAGGTTGGCTTTGACCAGTCATTTACATTTAGAGAGGCAAAACCTCTTACCGGGAGGGAAACGGTTAATGATCTTATGGTATGGGGAAAACAGTGGATGAAAAAACCCCAAATTATGGTTGTCCTTGCCACATGACAAGTTTGTGGGTTGATTGGCTGTTACAGCGATATGAATACAAGAAAGCAAGGGAAAGGAAACTGGAGGCATAAGTTGAGTATTAAACTTTACCAAGGTGATGCACTTACAGTCCTAAAGACATTAGCTGCTGGGAGTGTTCAGTGTTGTGTAACCAGCCCTCCGTATTGGGGGCTTAGGGATTATGGCATTGAAGGGCAGATTGGTCTTGAACCAACGCCTGAATTATACGTTGAACATCTTGTTGAGATATTCAGAGAAGTAAAACGGGTATTGAAAAAAGATGGAACTTTTTGGCTTAATTTAGGGGATAGTTATGCAGGAAGCTGTAAGGGGGAAGGTGGAATTTATGAACTATCTAAGAAGCAGAACTCAAATCGTGGTTCTCATTATGGGAAAGATAATGGAATAATTCATAAATTTGATAGTGGTCTTAAACCAAAAGACCTCGTAGGCATACCTTGGCGTGTAGCGTTAGCTTTGCAAGCGGACGGTTGGTGGTTACGGCAGGACATCATCTGGGCGAAAGGAAATCCTATGCCAGAATCAGTTTGTGACAGAAACACAAAATCACACGAATACATTTTTTTGTTGACAAAAAGCCCCCGATATTATTATGATAATATTGCAATTCAAGAAAGGGCTGGTGGCTGTAATGACAAAGAAATGCAATACCTGCAAGCTGATTTTACCGATAGAGAACTTTTACAAAAACAATCAGCAGAGGGACGGACTGTGTGGCCGGTGTGCCGACTGTACAAAAATAGCGAGAAAGAAATACGACCAGAAATACAACAAAACGGAAAAGGCAAAAGCGAACGCCAAGAGATATTATTATTCGGAGAAGGGGCAGAAAAAAAAGAAGGAATATCGGGAAAATTACGAACTGACCTTGGAACAAAAAGAGAAATATCGTCTGGCGATGAGAAAACACGAGAAGGAAGAAAAATACAAGAATCGCCGGAAGAAATACGATTTATCAGAGAAAGGGAAAACAATGAAAGCGGGGCGGGATGCCCGTTATTTTGTAACTCCGAAAGGCCGTATGGCGAAAAAACGCATAGAGAAGAAAAGGAAATTCTGTCTTGCCAGTACGCAATGCACATTAACCTTAGCGGAATGGGAGGACATCAAAAAGAAATACGGATACCTCTGTGCTTATTGCCACAAACCAAAGAAATTAGAAATGGATCATGTAATTCCGTTGACGAAAGGCGGACACCATACCAAAGCGAATGTAGTTCCTTCCTGCCGAACCTGCAACGCCAAGAAAAACAATCGTCTTTTAGAAATCGCCGTAGTGTCTGGCACATAAATACTCGCGCTTTTAAATCCGCCCACTTTGCCACATTTCCTCCTGAGCTTCCAGAAATTTGTATCAAGGCAGGAAGTAGAAGGAATGATATCATTCTTGATCCCTTTTCAGGTGCAGGGACAACTGGACTTGTAGCAAACAGGCTGGGCCGTCAATATATTGGGATAGAATTGAACTCCGAATATATAGAGATGAGCAAAAAACGTATTTATGATGATGCGCCATTATTTTATCAGGAGGCATAAATGGACCTGGAACACATATCGACCATTTTATTAAGCACGTTAAAGTGCAAAGTCAATGGAGAGGAACAACACATGGATAAGACTGAATCAGGACTGAGCCAGCCGAAGATCGTAACCTGCAATATCTGCGGCAATGAATGGCCGTATTATGGTGCAGACGATAGCAAAATTAAGTGTCCTAAGTGTGGGAGTAACGAGAGTTTTAAAATAAAGGGAGGTAGTAATTAATGACACCAGGCCAGGCAATTCGCAAATTTTGTGTTGAGTGTGCAGGTTCAGGGCAGGACGTAAAGAACTGTACTGCCGATAAGCCCCTTATGGGTGGACAGGTAAAGTCTTGTCCTTTATGGCCCTACAGGATGAGGAAGGGACGTCCTTCAGTTAAGGCAATCCGCAAACACTGTATGCTTCTATGTGCCAACAATTCTTTTCAGTTCGTCCGGGAATGTGATAAGGAATCATGCCCTCTTCATCCTTTCCGAATGGGGACGAATCCGAACATATCGGAAGAGACAAGAAAAAGGAGAGCAGAGCAGGTGGAGAAAGTAGGTTTTAAATCTCAAAAATGATAGGACTGTGCCGTGAAAACTTATCAGGATTTAATTCTAATACATGGGTGCGTATGTTGTGTCACGTTTGGGATAAGAACGCAAATTTAGGGGGTAATTCATGAAGCGAATGATTGCTTGTAAAGAATGTTTAAAAATACCACTTCACCCTTTCCCTGGAGAAAGGGTTGTGCGAATAATGGGGATAGCCAAAAAACCACTGTTATGTGATTTTTGTTATCCTTATAAAGAAATTAAAATTGGTGATATGTGTGTTGCCGAATCTATGGGGCGCGAAGGATGTGGAATCCCCTATTATGAGTGGGAATCTGAATACATTGAGGTTATATCAAGAGAAACTTAGGGATAAAAAAGAAAGCCCCCCTGCTTTACAGCACGAGGGGCTTAAGGAGGAAAGGGAGAAGAAAGTAAATATAGTCTATATACTATTTTCTTTCTTGTCAACTAAAATGAGAAACCCCCTGCCTGTATCAGCAAGCAAGGGGTCCAGAAAGGAAATTCCGTATGCTATGAATAAGATAATATTAATTTTCTCCTTTGTCAACATTAATTATTTTTATCAGGCTTCCCATTACAATGCCCGCCCCTCCGGCCATGAGTAGTCCAGAATGTGCGCTAAAGTCCTTACCCCAAAACAGGGCCAGCATCATAAAGAAAAAGCCTAATAAAATTCCACAGATACGAAATATAGTTATCATTTTACTTTAACTCCTTTCTTGCCTCTTCGGCAAGTTCGACGATGAGGCGACAAAAGAATTCAAGGTCATAGAATAGAGTCCTTTCTTTGTAGAAATAAGTTATTTGTCGCCATTGGCTATAGGGTGATTCTGGTACTTCGCAAAATATGTTTGTATGAATATTATAGTTTGTATCATAATAATATTGCCATTGTCTCTTCATTGGGCAAAAGTCGCAATTATTGGAAGCAAGACCGGTTATGGCAGCATTATATTCAATATTATATTCACAACAAGGACAAGAATATCTATAATCTTGCCAAGGACCGTCTATTTCTCTCTTATCTTTGGCGATGCCCTTTTCAGCATAATCAGCTATTTTTTCCCACAATTCGATTGTTTCTTTTAGTGCCTGGTCTTCTGTCATTTTAATTCCTCCAAATACTCCATGATTGGGTCAACCTTCTTCTCCTGATTTTCTGGTTTAGGCTTATCCCTGTCTCTTGCTCTTTGAGCACATTCAAGGCAAGTGGTTTTGGGAATTGTTATGCCATTGCCAAATTGGTTAATTGGCTTGATTTCTCCGCAGACATCACAGGTACGAGTGTTCATACTTCATCCCCCCTATACTTGGCATACAAGGCCACTGACTTAGTGGGATTTTCAGGATCAAGGCCATAAAGGTCGGCTCTTAGTTCTCTTAATTCGAGATCAATCTCTTTCCAGCGTTCCCATTGCTCTTTGTCGCTGGGATATAATTGTTCATATTCCCAGTTCATAAATCGCAAGAGAGCTTCATAGTGTTCAAATTGTTCTTTGATATTATCGAGTTTAGTTTCCATGTAATTTATATCCTCCTGTTCGCATATCGCCTGATTTGGTCTATTTCCGGCAATATTTCTTCTGTCACATACTCCGGTCCTGCCCATGATACAAGGTCGTGGATATATGCTTGTATTTGGGCAGCAAGATAGGTATTCCCTTGCTGTTCAGTATAGGGTTTTTTGTATCGTCTTGCCCTCTCGCTCAGCAGGTCCAGTACATGGTCAGGGACTTTGAGACGGCCTGATCGGTATGCAAATATAGTTGATTCAGTAAGACCGGTCAACTTGGCAAGCTCTTTATTGCGTACCCTGGACCTTGATTGCAGGTTACGGAGTGATCTGGACCGGTCAATTTCTTTCAACATAGTTTTCCTCCTACGAGCCTTTTAATGCCATGCTCAGGGCGTTGGATTAGTTAGATTATGCCTTTCCACAATATGTCTGCTTTTGGGCCTCCGTGTAATCTCCATGTTTTGCCATCAAAGGAAGGGACCAATCCCTGTTTCCACAAGTCAACTGCTGGCTGGTAAGGGTATTCTCCTTTCTTGTGGTTGATATATTTCCACTTTTTTATGTTTGAGAACAGAGAGCCAGTATAAGCCCACACAGCATCCCTCACAAACACAGAATACCCTACAGAAGCTCTCACAACAGCATCCCTCGCAGAATTCCACACAGGATTCTCTACAGAATCCCTCACAAACACAGGATTCCACACAGAATCCATCACATATTCCCCCACAGAATCCCCTACTACAGAATCCATCACAGAATTCCCTACAGAATCCATCACATATTCCCCCACAGAATCCCTTACCGCGACCCATTTTTTCAATAACTGAATGTGGGCGGTGTTTATCGTAGGTGGGGTTATTTTAAAGGGGTGAATCGGGTTAATAGCTTCCGAATATCGCCAACCAAAAAGATTATCAAGGTCAGTTATCTCTTCGATAACTTTTAGTGCCTGGTATCGAGTTTTATGGCTATCCCTGGCAATGGGCTGGATTCCCTTAACCCTAAAAGCAGCACAAGGAATCTTTGCCCCCACAAAGCAATCATTTGGATTTTTGCTTGCGTGGAGTCCTTTTCCACATACTTCAGGTGGGGGATCATAATCAGTTACACGGATTATTGATCCTATCGCCTCACGATAGTTTATGGTGCCAGAATAGAAGTCGAATCCGTCTGGTCTTGTTAGTTTGTACATGGTTCATCCTCCGAGCCTTTTATTGCCATACTCAGGGCGTTGGATTAGATTAACGGTTGTATGTCTTCCCGTAGATTCTTAAAATTGGTATTCTGCCAGTCCTTGTCCTGATCATGGTAAAACTGGACAAAGGCATCCAGAGCTTTCTGATAAGTCTGATAAATCTTATTTAAATCTTCTGGAATTGTGCCAACAAAAGAATATGTGCCTGCCGGATTGTGCAGGATATGAGTTCCGAAAGTTCCGAGCTTGAGTAATGGTTTTGGATTGTGAGCCATTGTCTTTTTCTCCTTTTATTTTAGTGTGTATTGTCTATCTCCGTACCAAAGCAGGCTCATGTCCTGCTTTGAGACTGAGACAGATTAAATATATCCAAGAGCAGATAGCCAGGATGGGAATCCATGCTCACAAGTTCCATCCGGTTCTACCCAGCAGCCGTCGATGGCCTCACATCCGCAATCATTAGACCATCTTTCCAGTGTGGACATAGATGGTTTTTTTACCTTAACCGCATCGGGGATGCTTTGCAGGCATCTCTCTATAGTGATGCCTTCTTTCAACGTGATTACCCTGCCATGTTTCTGAGAATACACTGTTATTTTAGCCATGATTTCCCCCTTGCCCCGGTTGCTCAGGGCTTAATTTTCTTCAATATCTACGTCTGCTTCTGTTACTTCCTCTATGCCTTGAAGAACCTGAATTTCGTAGAGATATTCAGCAATGGCATCATCTTGAGATGCCGCCACAATTTTCGATTGATATCCGCTTCGGATACACCCGGAACGATCTTTCAGGTTGAGGGTGTATTCTTTTCCTGGCATGTTTTCCTCATCAGCATTTTTATTGATCGAAAATAGCTCGTCTAAATAATTCTCTTTTTTCATGATTCTCCTCCCTTGCCCTGATTGCTCAGGGCTTGTGATTAAAATTCATCATCCCATGTTACCTTAATCATTCCAAAGCCTTGCCCAATTCCAAAGGCTTTAATTGCAGTCTCAACATGCGATAATGTTGACCATGCTATTCTTTTAGATCCATTCTTGCATAGTGTTAATGTTGCAGAAATAATGCCAGTATCAACCATTTTATTAGGCATATATCCATATTTTAGACCCGTAGTTTCTTTAATAACAAATAACATCCATTGCATTTGAGAGCCTGTTATAACTCCTGATACTTTTATATGTGGGTTTGGATGTATTCTATTCATGATTCTCCTCCCTTGCCCTGATTTCTCAGGGCAGTTGATTAATTGTTAAAACCAGAGCTTATCTATTAAACTCTCGTGCTAATAATTAATCTTTCCAGTCTTTCAGCTCATCCCTTGTTTCCCCTGATATTCTTTGTCAGTCACAGAGGCGATTGCGTGATTGGTCCGGCCTTGCCCGGCTCATTGTGTTTTGTTAATTACCTTATACCAATATCTATTTACTTTGTCAACATTTATTTCAATATATTATCAAAATAATTTAAAAAAAGTTATAAGTGGTTGTAATGATATGGTATAAATCTTTAGATCAAAAAGTACTTGACATTTGGCTCTTGTGGTATAAACTTATGACTATACAAGGGGTTGTGGTATGAATAAAATATTGATGATTGCAATAGTCCTGATAACAGGGATACCAAACGTTGGATACACTGCTAATGATAAGGGAATTAAAGCCTATATTGCAGACGTGGAAACCAGACAAGTACAGTCAGACCAGACCAGGGCCTTAAAGGATATTGCACGGTCTCAAAGAGACCAGAATAATAGGGACAGACAGCGTCAATATTTTGACATAAGTGAATAATGTTAATGATGTCAATGAGATATATAATGTATTACATTGTCTTACTTGCAAATAAAAATGAGCGATGAAAGAATAAATGTTTTGCATGAGAAAGATATTGCAAAAGCATTATTAGAAGCAAAAGGAAATTTTTCTTCAGTAGCAAAAGCACTCCAATGTAGTCGTCAAAATATCCAGTATCGTGTAAATCAATCTGAATATCTGCAAGAAATAGTACAAGAAGCAAAAGAATCACGCATTGATGTAGCTGAGGATTCCCTGCATGAACTCGTCAAAGATAAGAACCTCGGCGCAGTCTGCTTCACCTTGAAATGCTTAGCTAAGGACCGGGGATACATCGAACAACCTGCCGAAAAGCCAGCTCAACTCAATCTCCAAGTTAACATCGAGCGATTAGGCGAAGCTTTACGCAATGAGATTGAGCATAGAGCGCACTCAATCCAGATGATCGAATCAGATCCCATAGATTAACCTGCCTTCTCTCATCTCTATATATAATAGATAAGACATACCCACTCATACCCACTTCTTAGTAACACGATACTACACATCCATTAGATTCTAGGCCATACCAGGTCTGTTATAATACCTTGGATTCCATAAGTGCCTGTTATGATTAGATGACCTGTGTCGTGTAAGTACCATTATGTCCGGTGTCTATTGTGTAAAGTAGGAGAAAAGAGGAGTAGATTTTCAGAAAAGCATTCTTTTTTGCCCGTAGGGAAGGCCAGGGGTAGACCCGGAAAAGGTGGTCGGTTACGCTGGAAAATTGTTTTACTTACCCTTAAAATGTTCTACCTGAAAAATGTTCTACAAAATATTTTACATTTTATTTCCTTCCCATATTGGAGTCACATCGAATCCTCTGTGGTATCTTATATGGTCTCCCTGGTTTTCGAATATTTTAAGGTTCCACAGTTCGTTGTTTTTATTATCACCGTCTTCGTGGTGTACTATGTGATGATCTTTCAGGTTGAAGTATTTAGACACTGTTTTTCTTGCTATTCTCATACCGTGTCTCCAGGGTTCGTAGTTTGATTTTCTTTTTTCGAGCCAGTTGTAGTAGCAGTCAACTGAGCAGAAGCAATGGAGTCTTTTTCTGACCTGACAGCGTGGTTTCTGGAAGGTAGTACCGCAGAAGTCACAGGTTACTTTTACACCGCCGTTTTTGGAGGTATTTATTCCGGCTTGTTTCAGTATTTGCCATATTCTCTGTCTGGTTACATTGTATTGTTTTGCTATCTGAGTCATTGGAGTAAATTCTCTGTAGGACTGAATAATGTGGTCTATGTCTGAGACTGTGCGTTGTGCCATAATTATTTTCTCCTTTCTTTACATAATAGACAAGTATAAACATTATGTCAAGTATTTTTCTGTTTCTAAAATTTTGCAGAATTTTTTTCAGAGAGTATTGACAAAGTAATTGATTTGGTAGTATATATAGAGTATGAAAAAATTATTAAGGAAGGACATGTTAGAATTTCTATCCAACACTGAGCCTGGTAAGTGCTGGATGTGGAAAGGTGAAGTTGGTAAGGATGGCAGAGGGATCTTTGACTGCATCTATCCAGGAGGACATCAGAGATTTCCAGCTCAGAGATCGGCTATGATTGTGTTCGGTCCTGAACCGGTCTATAAACATGAAGATGTCATTGAGACATGTGGAAATAAATTATGTTGTAATCCCAGACACTTACGAAAGGTTAGAACATCTAAGTGCTTGATATAATTATCAGATTTTGCTGAGAGTGAGTTTTTGACTTTTAAGAGGATACACATAAAAGTGGCGGACGCCTTAACAGAGTTAAGTACCATGGAAATCTGAAACTGTCAAGAGAAAAGTGAAGATATTATGAATTATTTTTCAGGTAGGGTAAAAGATAAAATGGTTAATTGTGGTATGGCAGTAAGGATTAGGGCATATTTTAACAAGCTAAGGCGGGTAGTCTGGCATTCTCGATGTTGGCAGAAAAAACTGTTGCTTTCTGCTGATGGTATAATGCTCTACACCGTACGTGATCGTTATGGGGATGAGAAACAGGTTTATATCCCAAGCAGGGATGAGTGGGTTCCTATTAGTAAGGTAAAATTCTCTAACCTTGAATGTTTTGAAGACTATCACAGGGAAAAGTTTAATACTGCTGTTCCAAAGACGGGAGGGGTCTAATGAGTAAGGACGAGTTTATAAAACAATACTGTGAAAATTCTGGGGTAGAGTGGAATTGGTTGCAGCAATATCAGGTAGCTCTGCCCTGTATGTGTGGTAGTAGTAAATGTAAAGGATGGGCAATGGTTCCGAATGATATCGATTCAATCAAAAAGCACATGGAACTTTATGCCCCTAAAGATAGTGTTAAAAAAGAAATTGAGGAGGGGTCTAATGAGTAATTTACTGTGTGTGGATTCTGGTAATATTGTTAATCATCACGTTGTTTTTATACATCCTGATGGCAGAGAAGCTATAATTGATTTTGGTAAGGATGGCAAAGTCTCTTACAGTGGGGAGCTTCCGGTTGACGAATCAGCAAAGTTATTCTTTGAGGCATTCGGTAATTTGATCGCTGGGATGTTAAGAGAAAAACATGAAGATTAAAGATTGGATAAAGCCACAAGAACAAATGTGCCAATTAGGAAGGCATTTATGGAGTGTCCCCAGGTTATTCGAGTTAGCAAGGGATTTGCCTGTTATGGACATTCCTTTGGATCATCTTGATTTGTACTATGTTTATAAGGATGTAACTTTGCGTGATATGGTAATGCACATACAGGCTGTTAATTCCGCTGATTTAGAAAAGCCTATAATTCTTGATGAAGATGGTGAATTAATGGATGGTAGGCATAGACTGATAAAAGCAATACTGACAGGGGAAAAGACTATTAAGGCTGTACGATTTGACGAGAATCCTCCACCATGTAGGGTACAAGAACATGAAGATTAAATTCTATAAACAGAAGACTGCCAATAATTTCAAATGGACTACCCTGCCGGATATATATACTATCTATGAGCCGAAGGTAGGAGATAGACACCAGTTGTCCAAGCATGGCAAGCTGTGGGAGATCGTTAATGTAGTATGGTGCTTTGGAGAGGGGAACAAGTTCAGCCACTTCATGGCAGAGGTAGTATAATGGGATTTAGATCAACATTTATTACAGTGGATAGTTGCACAATATGGCCTGGATGGTTTAAGGAAAAATATAAAGAGTATGTTAATTTTCCTGTTTCTCGGTGTGGTTGCATATCGTCCGAAATAGAATGTAAAATGTATTATGGTATATTTAAAGATTTGCCCAAAGACATTCAAAAGGCAATAAATTGGGGTGAACGTGATCTTAATTTTGTTATTGTGTTCTTACATGAGTGCGGTGGCATAACAAGATGCCAGATTGATAAAAATAATATTTATTACTCAGAACCTAATAGTTGGGTTCAGACAGAAGGAATAACACATTTGTATTGTTATGGATGTTCAGATATAGAAACAATTAAAGAAAATGACTAAAAGAAAAGAAGATTGGTTCTTTAGGTGCTTAATATTAATAGTTGCCTGTTTATTATGGATAGTCTTAAATAGATAGACAGGGAAGGCGATAGTGTCAATATTTTGACGCTATGCTTTCTTATCTGTCCATGCGTACCAGCCAAAGATAATCTGGTTATCTTTTGATTTGTCTTCCCAGAATTGAACACCTAAAGGTTTTTCTCTCCTCAGTTTGTAGATAAGGTTCAGGCTGTCTAATGCCTGCTGCCGGGCAAGTTCTTGTAATTCAAGTACGGTATCATGGTATCCTATTACCGGCATATTGGCCGTAAATTCATACACGCAATCACCATACTTTGAATAGCCATTAAAGTCTTCAGGCGGCTGAGGGATAATGAGGTCTTTGAGGTCTTTTTCTGTTAGTTCTTCCATATCCTTTATATTATATTCAATAAATATTTTGTCAAGAAAAAATATTTTAAAAAAGTACTTGACAAGTATAGAAATTGTGTATATTAGAATATAGGGTGTCAAAATTTTGACTATACAAGATATTGTGGTATGTTAAAGATACTTGGGAGAAATTCGTAGTGCCTGAACGTAAAAAGGGTGAACCTTTAAAAAAATACGTTAATCGGTGCGTTCCTGTCCGCAGAAAAGAACATCCTGGAGAATCAGCGGATAGATCGGTGGCAGCATGTTATGGAATGGGCAAGACTAAAAAGAAAAAGAAAAAAAATAAATGAAGAAGCCTATCAATCTTAAAGGCATTACCCCTGAAAGTATGTATATACGCTACAGGGAACCACTGAAAGATTATTATAAGTTTGACTATAATCAAATGTGGAAAGAATGTTTTTTTGAGGCTGATTCGTTTGAAGCACAAATAGCCTGGCTCCGTGATATGTTTTGCAATGATTTATTTTTTATGCTGTATTACGGGCTGAAGCGTTCTGATGTTAACAGTTTTGATATGCCTTTTATTCTGCAAGCCTGTAGGATAATAGAAAATGGTCCTCCTACTGACACTGTAGATTTATGGGCCAGGGGACACTACAAACTTTTAAGTGATGATACGCCAATACTTACTTCTTGTGGGTGGTCTACTCATGGAGAAATAAAACCGGGTGATTTTGTGTTTTCACCAAATGGGAATCCGGTGAAAGTCTTGGCTACTACACGGAAGCAATATGATCCAGAAATGTATGATATTTCTTTTTCGGATCATAATGGAGAGCGTAGTTATAAAATATGTGCAGGCTCACAACATTTATGGGATGTAGAATTTTTTGATAGAAGAAGAATTACCAATACAGATAAAAGAATTGGTTGGACAAAAAAGACTTTATCAACTAAAGATTTAATTAATCGTACTATCGAACAGCAAGATAGCAAGAATCCAAGATGGTATCGTGTTAAGAGAACGATGCCTCTACATTTTGAACATAAAAATCTTCCCATAGAACCATATACATATAGAAAAAATCCTAATGGGAGAAAAGGAAGTAATTATGACTATTGGTATATTAAGGATATTGTTAGAACAAAAACTGTGCCGGGACAATGTATTCAAGTAGAAGGTGGCAAGTATCTCGCCGGAGAAAATTTAATCCCAACTCATAATTCTTCCATCATTACACAGGCAAAATCACTCCAGGATATGTTTAAATATGATGATCTAAGCATAGGCATATTCTCTCATACCCGTCCTATAGCCAAAGGGTTTCTAATCCCGATCAAAACCGCTCTTGAAGATAACATTCTTCTTAAACTCGCTTTTTACGATAAACTTTGGGAAAATCCAAAAAAGGATGCAAAGGTCTGGTCCCTTGATGAAGGGCTTGAGCTTAAAAGAAAAAGTACAAGCAATACCAGAAGTTTTGAGGCTTGGGGATTAGTTGACGGTATGCCTATCAGCAAGCACTATAATATAAGGATATATGATGACGTTATTACCGACAAGACTGCCAACAACCCTGAAATGATTAAAAAGGCTGATGACGCCTTCAGGCTGTCGGACAACCTTGGTACTTTATCCGGTATAAACTGGCAGAGGATTATCGGCACTATTTACAACCATGGTGATTTTTACTGCACTGTCATAGATGAAGCAAAGAATGGTACATACGGGTGGAATTTAAGGAAATTTGTCTGGTATGAAGGTTATTATACCGAAGAAGACATCGCAAGGCTTGGTATTCCACAGGAATATGTTGATATTTTTGGGTATAGAAAACCTCGTCTTTTAAGCTGGGAACAGGCACTTTCCAAGCGTAAGAAGCAGTTGAATTATATCTGGTCATGCCAGATGGAGCTGTCCCCTACCACTGATGAGGCTTCAGAATTTAAACTGGAATGGCTGAAAAAATACCGCACCCTTCCAGATCCTCTTTCTCTTTATATCTTTGTTGATCCTGCCAATGAGAAGAAAAAGACAAGTGATTATACGGTTGTTGCTTTGGTCGGAATTGACCAGTTCGGCAACAGGTTTCTTGTTGATATAATCCGTGATCGGCTTGACCTTGGCGAAAGGTGGGGGGCTATAAAGAAAATGGTCATCAGTTATCCTAATGTCATGGGCGTATTTTATGAAAAGTACGGCAAAGATTCTGATATTTGGTATATGGAACAACGGCAGATGGAAGAGGGGAAATATTTTACCATAGATAAAATTGGAGGCGGTACTACAAAAGCTGACAGAATAAGGCGTTTTATTCCTATATGTCGTGAAGGTAAATTTTATCTTCCTGAAAAACCTATCGTCTATCATGGGCAAGATCTTGTAAGGATATTTATAGATGAAGAATATACAAAATTCCCTTTTTGCAGGCATGATGACATGCTGGATGCAATAAGCAGAATTGAAGACCCTGACGTAGCTTTATCAAAACCTATTCAGGAAAATTCTATATATAAGGATGCTAATTTGCTTGAGGAATATTATGAGCAAATAAGTTGTGATGAGGCTATTTAAGGCAGTAACAGAATTTATGGGAACCCACAAAATTTTTAAAGGAGAATGTTATTATGTCCACAACAATTAACGAGTATTTGAATAAGGTTAAAGAACCTGGAGCAAGAAAGGCGTTGCAGGACTTGTTTGAAAAGACGCTTTATGCCGAAGATTGTACTCCAAAGGAATCAACTTACCGTGATGCCATGACTGATCATAGCATTACTACAGGTACTTACCAGAGTACGGCAGATGGTGGTGTTATCCTGAGTTCTACCAATACCTATAATGCCGCTTTTCTGGCTGACGATTCAGGTAGCAATATTGCTGACAGTGTAAGAAACCTTCTTGCCCGTACCTTGTTAACCTATAACCAGAGCGGTGGTTCCATACGGTCAGTGATGGGGCAGTTGAAACTCCTGACCGGCATTAATGTGGCAACAGGCATTTATACTGCGGTGCAAGGCTATCTTGAAATGGCTGGTTCCCATTCATGCAGTTCCGGGGCAACCTTTTCGTGTTTTGACGCATCGGCAGAAATAACCGGTGTTCTTACAGTTGCCAGTGGCGGTGAATTTTACGGTGTTCACATTGAGACGACCGGAGCCGGTACTATTACCAATAACGGAACGTGCGCAGCCATTGGTATTACTACAGCGAGCGGAGCGGCAGACTGGCCTGTAGGTCTTTATATATTAGGGCCGAGCGTGACTACGGCTATAAGCGTTGGTACGAAAGCTAATGCAGTTGGCAGTGGTGTTGTTATTCCCTCAACAGATGATTGGGGTGCTGTCAGGATTTTCACCGACGATAATGGTGCTAACATAGCAGATAGCGTCCGTGGTTTGCAAAGCAGAACACTTTTCACCATCTCTCAGTCTGCAGGGTCCATCAGGGCCGTGCAGGGACAGTTCAAAGTGCTCACCGGCGTCAACTTCGACACTGGAGTTTACACGCCTGTTCAGGGATACATTGAACTGGCAGGGACGAACACGGTGTCTTCTGCTGGTGTCCTGACCTGTTTCGATGCGTCTATTGAGATCGGAACGGCACTGACGGCAACCGGGTACGTCGCCGGGTACAAGGCCGAACTGACCGGGGCAGGAACCTGTGCAGCAGGTCTTGACTGCGGTTTCTTAGTGACGAACGCCTCCGGGGCTGCGGCATGGACCTACGGAATGTATGTCGAGGCTTCGGCAGTTGATACAGGTTTGTACGTTGGAACTTGTACAACTGGTATTAACATTAACGGCACGACAGTTACAGGGCTCAACATTACAAACGCTGTGCTCGGAGTAACGGATTCCCGCGCAATTAAAGTTTCTACTTCTACCGCCGCAGCTAACATGGCAGACGGTTACGGTGTTGTGGAAGTCGACTGTACGATGACTGGTACGGCTGGATCGAGCACTTTCCCGATGTCCGGTATATCGTCTTGGATTAACATCTCTTCGGGAGCTGTAATTGGAGCAGGAAAGACTGTTTCTGCGATGAACGTCGGCATCTACGAAGATGCAGGCGCTACTGTCACAAATGCCAAGTTGGTTTTCGGTATGAGAGCGCATAAACTTATCGGAGATACTGATTCGCTTAGTTTCCCGTTCTCGCTGAACACGAACAACACTGCTATTACGGCGGTGTTTGATGTTGGAACCGCAACTGACATGGGTCTTGCTTCTGGTGCTGCAAGTGCTGGAGGAGCAAAGATTCCTTTCCTTCGTGAAACTGATGGAACGATTTACTACATAAATGTTTACACATCATAATTGGAACATAACAATATGGAAATAGAATCTATACCTATAAAGGTAGCAGTTGCTACAGGTGATATACTGTATCATGGCGATGAAACGTGCTTATTAACCGCCGGACAGGAACTTGTTATACGTACAAAAAAGGATGGCTCTCCAACGAATTTGTTTAAAGAGAGCGTTCCTGAAAATAAAGTATGGTCAGCAAGAATACTGGTTGAAATTACTGAAACCAGTGCTTGATACCCTTTTGCGGGATAGAGACGCGTGCTCGAAAGGTCGGTTCCTGGCTGGCTTTCCCGCATTAACAACCAGGTGACTATCGACAGGAGATGTCAAAATGGAATTAATGAATGGTGAAGTTTTTGGTGCGGTAAACTCGTTAAACGATCTTTTTGAGAGAGAATGGCCGGTTGATGTAAGTTTGAAACTTGCGCAACTTATTACCGATCTTAGTAAGCAGTATGAGACTATAGATAAAGTAAGGGTCGGTATCGTAAAGAAGTATGGAATGTATGACGGCGAAAGAAATGCTGACAACAAGGAAAAATTTGCACCTACCAAAACAGGTAACATAAGTATTAAGCCTGGGGATGAAAAATGGGACTTGTATCAGGAAGATTTTGCGAAACTGATGATGCAAAAAACAGAGGTAGTATTCAGCGCAGTTACGATTCCTACAAAGATAGATGATAAGCCTATTATGATTTCTCCAAAAACTTTGATTGCGCTTAATAAGTTTATTAAAGCCGAGGGATAATGACTGGATCGAAGAAAAAATATCTTGATTATGAAGATATAGAAAAAAAGATTCTTCCTGAAATAGAGGCTGCCAAGGAATATGCTGATTTGCGGGTTGACAGGCGCAACAAGGCATGGGACAGATACCGTGGCAAGCCTCTTGGCAATGAAATAAAAGGACGGTCAAGGTTTGTTACCCGTGAGGTACTTGATACCGTTGAATGGATGATGCCTTATTTCATGCGGTCATTTGCTTCAGGTGATCCAAAGATTGATTTGCGGATACAGGGACAGGAATCATGGGTGGGTAAAGGCTTATTGCAGGAGATGATAAAGCGTATTGATTCAAGTTCTCCTACTTTATTTCTTTTGCTTTACACATGGATTAAAGACCTTCTTGTTTCTGATTCAAGTTTTATTAAATTGTCATGGGTAAAAGATTATGAAGATGTAGATGCTGAATTGCCTCCTGAGTTAAGCTCAGAAGAGATGCAGGTGCTTGAGGAAGATGAAAATTTTACCATTACGAGCCGTGGTACTCCTGTAAAGAAATTCAGTGATACGTCTGCTATGAGCATGGGTATGGGTAGCGGAGAGGGGGGCATGATGCCTCCTTCTCCTGTTGCCGGTGGTGTTCCTGTTTTTACAATGCCGGTTGAGCAGACTTTTTATACCGGCGTAAAAGCAAAGATCAGAAAAAAAGTCAAGGATACCATATCTGCACAGAATACTCCTCACATGGAGTTTATCGCTCATTCAAATGCCAGTGATATTAATGATGAATATGGTAAAGGTCATAAAACTGAAGTAACGCTTGATTATCTAAAAAGAATAGATAGGGCTATGGGAGGAGATTATTTCCGTGATCTTGATGAACTTCATGTAGATATGTCTGGTATTGAAGCAGGAACTACAAGTTCAACCGGGGAAACAGACGAATATTTTAACGACGAACATGCCAAGGCTCTTTTGACCGGGGGTGGTTATTCAGGTACGGCACAAGATCCTAAAGGCAAGGTCGAATATATTGAATGGTACACAAGAGAAGATGTTGATGAAGACGGGTATCTTGAAGACATAGTTTGTTACCTCGCCAATAATAAGCTGATTCGTTGGGAAATAAATGAAGAGGGTATTATTCCTTTTGTTCACGGCAAACCGATTATAGACCCGTTTAAGTTTTATGGTATTTCTTATGCAGACCTGATTATAGAAATTCAGAATTTAAAGACAATGATAATCAGGAGAATCCTCGATAACTTTGATTTCCAGAACCTTGGCAGGTGGCTTGTTGATCCTCAGGCGTGTGTGGACAAAAGGGCATTGCTTGACAACAGACCAAATTCTATTGTTACAGGTAAGATTGAAGGTGTGAAAAACCTGTTTAACGGAGCATTTAATCCGAACGCAGGTATATCGATTCTGGAATATGTTGACAAGATGAAGGAGAACCGTACGGGGGTTCATGGTCTTCAGCCTGATTTAAATTCCGGTACTGCTACTGAAATTCATCATCTTGAGACAACTACCATTCAGCGTCTTGAACTTATCGGACGTATTGTTGCCGAAGTAGGGCTGAAAGATTTTTATTATAAAGGAGCAAGATTATTCCAGATTTATCTTGAAGAACCTTTTACCATTAATGTAGATGGGGCTGTCAGAGAAATTACCCCGGATATGATTCAGGGCGATATTATAACTAATGTAAATATGGGCGTTGAGGCATCAGTGGGGCTTCAGGATTGTCAGAGAATACAAATTGCGCTTGGTGTTCTTGCCGGACTTAACCAGCAGTATCCAGGTCTTATGGGACCAGAGCAGATTCATCGTATTGCTGAAAAATTTGTATGGTCTTCAGGATTTAAACAAAGCAATGATTTCATTGTTTCCTTGGATGAATTTAAAGAAGCGACACAACAGGCTCAAGAAGCTCAGGCAAAAATGCAGGAACAGATGATGCAGATGCAACAACAGCTTGAGCAGATGGATCTTATGATTAAAGGCAAAGAAGTTGAAGTAAAGGCTTCTAAAGCTGAAGCTGATAAAGAAATAAGAAGTGCTGGTGTAATACAGAAAGACAGGGCAAGTGAACGAGATTTTATTGCAAAACAATCTAAATTAGCAACAGAGAGAAATAAAATATAATAATGGAAATAAATGGATATTGGCAAGAAAGCGAAGAAGAGATCAGGGTAAGGCAGTTCAAGTCGAGAGTTGCCAAAAAGATTCTGCTTGATCCTGATGTTATGCAGATTCTCGATGAAATGAAACAGGATTGTCACACCGCTTTTTCCAGTATGACATACGGTGCTAAAATTGAGGAATATCAGGCAGTACATTTTTCTTTGATGGCTATAGACCAGTTTATAGCAAAACTTGAAGGATATGTTATTGCCAATGAAGTTGCAGAAAAGAACGAAGAAGTAGATAAGAAGATGGAAGGCGTACAGATATAAAATGTCTTTTTATTATGGCGACATAGCCAATAACAAATATATAGCGACAATAGCTAAGAAGGAGGCGACAAATGCCTGACGAAATCAAAACAGAAGATGAAAAACAAAAAGAGTGGAACGAAGTAGTTGTAGAGGGCGATGGTGATGTTGTTGAACCTGAAAAAAAACCGGAAGTAGAACCTCCCGGTGAACCAATAGAAGAAACACCACCGACAAATGAATCTGCTGAACAACCTCCTCCTGCTGAACTTCCTCCTGCTGAACCTCAGTACAAGGAGATAGTTCATAATGGACAAGTACATCGGATCACTGAAGAGAAGTATCTTGAACTGGCACAGAAAGGATTTGATTATGATTACAAAGTAGGGCCACATAGCCGTATTGCAAAGATTATAACTCAATATCCTGATATTGCCGAATTAGTTGATAAACAAGTCAGAGCCAAACTTGAAGGCAGAGAAACAGTAGAAGAAAAAAAGAGTAATGATTTTGGTATTAAGCCTCTCAGTAATTATGAAACCGCTGATGACTGGCTTAAAGACAATATAGTTGAAGTAACGAAAATGATGCAGGCACAAGCTGCACCAAGACAGCAATCACAAAGGGAAGTTAATGAGCAGATTGTGACCATGTTAAAGATGCACGATCCTCAAGACTTTGCTGCTGTTTTCCCATTAATGAGAGCTGAAATACCTAATCTTACTATTTCTGAATACCAGAGAGTTGATTCTGATATAGGTGAATTACTCAAATTTTATGATGCAGTCAAGATGAGAGCAAAACAAAAGAGGCCAGCTAATGCACCAGTGCAACAACCTGTGAACAAGCCTCCATTCAGGGTTGCATCTGGCAAATTGCCTCCAGTAGATACAAAAAGTTCTGCTGATAAAATTTGGGATTTACCTAATTCCAAGTTTAGCGAATTAATAAATAAGGCAAGAGGTTTTGCCTGATAAAAATAAGGAGATATAAACAATGGCACTAATTACAGGAACAAGTCAAGTAGCTGTTGATATTCAAGGCTACTATGATCGTAATTTACTTGAGAGGGCTTTGCCTTCTTTGATACATGGAAGATATTGCCAGGTTCGTCCTCTGCCGTCGAATAGCGGTACTCGGATTAACTTCAGGCGATACAATTCACTTGCAGCTAATACCACAAAACTTAGTGAGGGCACAACTCCTACAGGGAAACAAGCTTCCACTACTGATATTTATGCTACTGTCAGCCAGTATGGTGACTTTATCATATATACAGACTGGTTGTCTATGACTACATTGGATTCAACTTTGGTTGAGTTCAGCGCAGTCCTTGGTGAGCAAATGGGGCTTACTTCTGATACCCTTGATCGTGACGTGATGGTTACAGGAACCTCTGTAAGATATGCTAACGATGTAGCTGCAAGGACAAGTATTGTAACTACAGTTTCAACTAATGATCTTAAATCCGCAATCAGGATGCTTGAGCTTGCCAATGCTTCAAAGATAAGTCAACGTATTGAGGCAGGGGCAAAAATAGGAACGGTGTCAGTGCCTAAAGCTTATCGTGCGATAACTCATACAAGCATGAGGCAGGATTATGAGGCTATGACAGGCTTTACCAAAGTTCAAGATTATGCGAGCCAGAAAAATGTTCCTGATGAAGAAATAGGAACCTATGGTAACGTAAGGATCGAAACTACAACCAATTCAAAGATATGGGAAGACGGTGGTGGTACGGCAGTAACTAATGGACTTGTATATACTACTGCCAATACAGCATGTGATGTATATACTACCCTTATCTTTGGGGAAAATGCCGTAGGTACTACTCCTCTTCAGAAAGGTAATGTTAAAAACATCGTTAAGAAAGTTGGTAGTTCCGGTGTTGATGATGCTCTTGACCAGAGAGGCAGTTCAGGATGGAAGCTGGCTAAAGTTACCAAGATTTTGAATGATGATAATATAGTCAGAGTAGAGCATGGTTGCACTGACATATAACAATAATGGTATAGGAGATTAAGAATATGGAAAATTATTTTTCTACTTATGCAATTTCAATGGATACCAACGATTTGTTTGTTCTTATCGGTTGGTGTCCTGAGAAAGTTCGCTTGACAACTGCTGATGGTCAGCAAGTATTGTGGTATCGGCTGCTTGGCAATGACGCAAGTTTTGAGCGTGTTGCGGCTGGTGATATTACAGCCAGTACTGGCGCAGGTATTAAACTTGTAAAGTTCACCGATACTGCGTTAAATACTTCTTCAGATCCTTCTACGGTTGATCCTGCCAATTATATTGACGCCAATGGTATTCAGATTACATCGGACGTTGCTTTTCTGGCAAATGATGCAATCGTTTTTGTTGAAGCATGGAGAATGTGCAAGCCATTTCTAAGGGCTGTTCATGACGGGACTACAAGTTCAAATACTTATTTTGAAGATGCTTCCTTTGATTTCCATGAATTAGGTGTATGCGGAAATGGTAAATGGCTGATATATAATCAGACAAATGCCAACTATGCCTATATCAAGGAAGTTACTAAACCATTAGGCAAGACCAAATATTGCAGGCTTTATACTGCTACTGATGCCGCCGGTACTGCTACAACTGCCGCTGATTTTGATACAAGCGATGTATGTATCATTTTCCCTGTGGATGCGGCATGGTATCCATTGTCTGATGTAGGTCTTATGACTTAGTTGATTGAGTAATTATAAGGGGCAGGCAATAACGCTTGCCCCTATTCTTAAATAAATCATGTTAGCGACAAGGCTGACGACAAGGAGAAAAAAATGAACGAGCAGGAAATAATAAAGAAAAGTAATGGTGAACCGTTTGGTAAAAAGGGACATGCTGAAAATGCTCTGCGTCTGAAAAAACTGACTGATTCTTATAAAATTGTAGAGTATGAAGGTGGTGGGTTTGTTTGTGTCCCAAAGACTTCTGAGGAAAAATTAGTAGCTAAATCAGCAAAACCAAAGACTAAAAGAGTAAGGATACATCGTGCTTCAGGTTCACCGGAAAATAAAGATTTGCAAATTTCAATATGTGTTAATAATGCCAAAAACCGGAAAAAGTTTTTCCCTGGGGAAGAAGTTGAATTGACTCAATCTGAAATAAGTGTACTGCGTGATTCTGTTGAAGAAAATGCTCTTTATATACCGCCAGATAGTGGTATTTATGCAGCAAGAGATCCTCTTGCGATAGCAAGAAATCAATATCCAGGTATGACTGCAAAATATGACCAGGTTACTGGACAAATAAAAATGATAAAACGCACACTAAACTATATTATAGAAGAAGTGGCGCAAGCGTAATATCATTATGATTAAAAGGATATGGCATGGGAAGCCTGAAAACTTGTATTGACAGGGCAAGAGTAAAGATCGGTGATACTAACAAAATATTGTTTGATAACGAAGACGAACTTGTTGCCATTGTTAATGATATTCTCGAAGAGATTTATACTACTCTTGTAAACGTATCATCTAATCTCGTTTATGCCATAGGTACAGTAGCTACTGTAGCTAATACTTGCGAATATACACCCTCTTTTACTACAAAAGGGGGTTTTTTGCGTGATGGAAGCTGGGTAAGTGGGGAAGATACTTATCTTTCTCAAGTCAGCGAAATGGACAAAATTGATTGGGATTATACTACCAGCACTAATCAACCGGAAGCATTCTATGTAACAGAAGGTGGTGATATAGGTTATTTATGGGTTCCTGATGCTGCGTATACTATTTATCATACTTACTGGAAACCATATACAGCTATGGCTACTTTTGCCACTGATAATCTGCCCTGGGAAAATATCTGGAACTCATATATTCAGAGAAGATTGATTGTTGAATTGCTTGAGGCAACAGAAAATGATGCAAGCAGGCAGTTGGCACTTGCTCAGTATGAATGGAGTAATGCCATGAATCTTGTGTTTTCCCGTGGCATAAGGCAAGAAAAAGCTATTAGTGATATGTTTTTAATAGAAGGTATCTAATGCCTCAATTATATTTATCAGGATTAAGACCGTTTTCAAAGCGCAAGAGTACCGTCAAAATTTTGACATACCCGATGGGTTTGAATACTGTGTCCCCTGATTCTATGATTACTGCCAATGAATTTGTTACTGGCCTCAACTTGAAACTGAATGATTTTGGTCAGCTTGTTACACGGCAGGGGCTTAAAAAATTATCAAGTGTGGCAATGGATGATGCTGCTTCCATTAAACATATTGCAAGGATTCCGATAGGGGCTTCAACTTACACCTTTGTTGTAGACGAGAATTACAAGATTTACAAATATACCGGAGCAGAGGGTTCTATGAATCCCGGTTCTGAACTGGCTACGCTTGAAGGTGATGCTACCATAGAGGCTTTCAATGGTTATGGGATTATACTTGATGGTGGCTATATCAAGAGAACTAACGGCACAACCGTAACACTTGCGTATGACGATGGCGAAGGTACAACAGGGTATAATTATACGAATCTTTGTGAAACTTGTAACACTACAACTTCATTATATTCAGGGGCCACTACAAGGGCTGGAGCCAAGTTTACTACTCAGGCATGGACAGCAGGATATACAATTCCTTTGACATATTTTGACGTATGGCTGTCAAAAGAGGGGACGCTTACAGGAACGGTCAGCGCAAAGCTGTATGATTCAACGGGTGCAACAGTTAGGGCCACAGCTACTACAACTTATAGTAATACAGACTTGACATCCAATGCGATGAAAATGCGGTTTACCTTTGATGATGCCTACGGAATGTCACCTTCAACAGCATATATAGCTTCTATCGAATATAGTTCTGATGATTCAAGCAATTATGTAAAAGTTCACAGCAATACAGTAGCGGCTGGGGGGGACCATTATTATTACGATGGTTCGTGGCACGCTGCGGCTACGAAAGATACTGTTATCGGGATTAAACCCGGAAGACCACCCAAAGGTGCTTTCGGTGATGTAAAGAGTACAAGGCTTCATGTAGCCGGTGATCCTGATAACCCAGGCCGTGACTGGTTTTCTAATTTAAATACGGTGCTGGACTGGTCAACTACATGCGGTATTCTTTCAACCAATACAGGTTATGAAGAAGATGGTGCAGGATATGTTTCTTCAATAGATGACAACGCTAATTCCTATCCAATAGGCGGGCAGATAGCCTTTATGGATGATCTTTATTTCTTTGGACAGGCACAGCAACCATTTCTTGCAAAATTAACAGGGAAAACTCCAAATGAATTTACCATTTCACCACTGTATCAACAGATATATACAGATCATAAGACGTTAAAAGGTTTGCCAAATGATATATGGTTTACATCAGGAAAATCAGTACACAATATGGCAGGGGTTCAAGATTATGGCGATATTAGGACTTTTTCTCCTGGTGATCCTATAAAAGACAAGGTAATAGATTATTTTGATTCAGATGCTTTTGCAGGATATAATCCTGAAGACGGACAATATTTATTGCAACTTAGCGGATATGACAATATTCTTGTCTGCCATACTGCCAACCCAATAATATCTCAGAACGGTACTAAACGGTATATCTGGACAGAGTATAAATTCAAAGATTTAACGCCTTCTGCTTTTGCTGAATTTGACGGATATTTTTATGTTGGCTGTACAGATGGACATTTATACAGGCTTGATAGCACCATAGTTGAGGATAGCGGGACTTTGCCTGATGTTGAGTATCAGTCAGGGATTATAGAAATGCCATTTGGTTCAATAAATATAAAGCAGGAATTTTTGGGTATAATCAGTTCGGCATCTGCTACTGCAACCCTTTCTTTTTATAAAGATGGTTCTTCTACTGCTTTTTGGGAACAATCTTTGAGCATAAGTGATATAGCTATTCAAGAAAGAATTAATTTTGCGTGTAAAGCATTGCAGATAAAAATAGATGATCTTGTTTATACTGCACAGGTATCAATACAGAATTTATTATTTACATCGACACCTATGAAATTCTTGTCAAGAATGTAATGGCTTTTATACAAAAAACATATACATTTTATACGCCAGCGGGTATTCCGTTAAGAAATGCAAAGGTGTCGGTGTATTTCAATAAGACAAGTACTCCTGCAAGGGTTTTTGATGCCGGGTATAATTTAAAAGATACTGCTCCACAGCTTTACACTGATTCAACAGGTTATGTTCTGTTGTACTTTGATGACGATGATTTCCAGACTGGACAGACCTTTGATGTAGTAGCATCTCCAAATGTTCAATGTAATCCGACAGAAGATGAAGTTCGTCTTTTAAGTGTATCGCTTACTACAAACTGGTCTGAAATAGCTGATGATGATGGGACTAAACCAGAGGACAATGCTGATGTAACAGGAGATCATAGCCAGGGTGTTTCGTGGTTAAATGAAGCAGTTGGATCGTCTTTACCCGTAGCTAACACCGATGCCAAGTGTACGGACGCTAACGCTGACCAGACCTCAGCACATAGCCAAGGGGTATCGTGGTTAAACGAAGCAGTTGGATCGTCTTTACCTGTTGCCAACACTGACGCTAAATGCACAGATGCCAATGCAGATCAAACCTCTGCACATAGTCAGGGGGTGTCATGGTTGAACGAGGCGGTAGGGTCTTCTCTTCCGGTTGCCAATACTGATGCAAAATGTACCGATGCCAATGCAGACCAGACAAGTGCTAATAGCCAAGGCGTATCATGGCTTGATGAGGCGGTGGGTTCGTCATTGCCGGTAGCCAATACAGATGCCAAATGCACAGATGCTAACGCGGATCAGACAAGTACACATACAGCAAACAATACAACTTATGTAAATGGTTCTGAAACACAATCAGCGAATACTTTTTACGTTTATGGCGATATCCACATGAAAACAGAAGCGGATATTTTGTTTTATGATTCCGATAACACTTATTCTGGTGCTATATATGCACTCGATAATGCTATATTAAGCGTATATGCAGTAGGCGAACTCAGATTAGGAGCAGGAAGCTATATAAGTATTAACAAAAGCATATATCCAACATCCACCGGATCATATGATATAGGCAGTACGTCATATAGAATTAATAATTTTTATTGTCAGGGCATCAACTGCACCTATTTTACTTCGTCTGGTGATGTAAGAGGATTAACCTTTTACAGTGATGGTACAGTTGGTTGTGATTTTAGCGGGGCAATAACTAATTTAACAGTAAAAAAAGGTATAGTTACAGCAGCATCTTAATGAGGCATATATATGAAAACAGAAATTAAGCAAACGATACAGGTAGCAAGTGAAAAGATAGAGATACTGCGTTTTGCATTTGATGAAGAAGTAAAGAAAATGCAGGTTGATGCAATCAATAATAAATATAATTCTGTTGGTGAATTGATAAACAAAGAACCAATAAGATTGCTTTTCAGAGATAGGAAATACAAAAAAGCAATGGACTTCTGCCTTAATAGCAATATGGCAGACAAGGTTCTCCAGATGTTGTTAAGAAAGCTGGAGATAGATCGCAAGCTTTCTGAAGGGTCTCTGTGTGATCCATTACCTGAAGGTGTGCCACCATATCCTAATGAGGATGATAATGGTTAACGATAAAGATTTGAGGCTTTTGGCACAAAAAAGACTTCGGACTTATTTACAGAATTTTGATGCTGAAAACAGAGGCAATCGGTTGAGTAGAGAATTGATTGCAGGATTATATAATTTTTTAGAAGATTTAGTTGTAGGTGTTTGCCACGAAATAGAAAAAGGAGAAACAAATAATGAACATATTGAATCGGCACAGAATGAATCCTGCACAACAGATTTACTCAGTACCACCATTACCAACAGGAACTAACAATCCTCATATTCCTGTTGATAAAGTTTACTCTGTTCCAAATTCAAGAACAGGAACTAATGTTGCTCCATCTGGTTCGGGGAATATATATACTGTACCGCCCCCCTCTGGTACTGAAACTGCTCCTTATGGGGGAACTGGAATGTTACAGAATATAATGTCTATGGGAACAGAATCACCAGAATGGCAACAGATAGCGCAAATGAATCCTGTAAATACCTATAATCCTGTTTCTAATAACAATGGAGTTTTTAATACCAATAGCATGGCCCAATTTGGTGGCAATAATGGGCTTACTCTTTCTGGCATACTTCAGCATATTATGTCTATGGGATCACCAGCAAATACAAATACTGCAAACCAAAGTGCTGGAGCGGTTATCCCGGAATGGTTACAAATAGCACGAATGAATCCAGGCAAGGTATCTTCCCCAGGTGGAAGCAATAGTTCAACTTCATCTCAATATGGGATTAAATTTTAACATACAGGGCATAATATTATGGCTATAAATTTACTTGATTTTTTAAAAAATCTGGCTGATCTTGGTGGGGCAACCACAACTGCGCCAAGCAATACCAGTTCACCACCTCCTGCAAATACAAATTCTGGTGGGGTAAATTTATCTGGTGGTGGAACAGGTTATACACCTCCTTCGGCATCTTCTCCGATGTTGACCTTTTATTTTGGTTCACAGGGATCAAGCCAAGACCCTAATGCCAGGTGGAACGATGTTTATACTGTAGATAGCAATGGAAATCTTATCTATGGTAATACCAATCAAAAAGTTGGTTATTACAATTTTAATACAGGTGAACTAACTAATTTGAACGGTCAATCGATGGGCCGGATAACTACAGATGCTAACGGCAGAGCTGTTTATACCACAGAAAAGGGTAATGTAATACCAGGATATACCAGTGCTGCATCTTCGTCGAGTTCTAATGTTGGCAGTTTTCCATTAACTCTTACTTTTGGTTCACAGGGGTCAAGTCAAGATCCTAATGCAAGATGGAGTGACGTTTATACTATTGATAACCAGGGAAACCTTGTTTATCAGGCAACAGGTCAGGTTGTAGGATACTATGATTTTAATACTGGTACGTTGACTGGCTTGAATGGTCAGTCTATGGGAAGCATAAAAATAGGGCCGAATGGAGAAGTTGTTTATGTAACCGAGAAAGGCAATGTAATACCAGGCAGTTATAAGACAGGGGTCAGCAATCCTTCTTTGCTTGGAACGATTACATACGATGGTAAAACGTATCAGGTAGTTGATGATGGCTCAGGATACTATCAGATGTATCTTGATGGTAGCCAAGTAGGGTATATTCAAGTTGGAGATGATGGGTTTTTAAATCTTTATAATCAGGATGGGGCAAAACTTCTTACAGTTAATCCTCAAGACGGTTCTATCTTTGATGCCATAACTGGTGCTCCATTAGCAGGTACAGCCACTTTTACTGATTCTTCGGGTGCTCCGGGGAATCCGTGGGCTTCTTTACAGCCTGAATACAGGGGGACTATAACCAAGACCAACCCTGATGGTTCTACTACAAATATGTATTTGACCACTGATGGAAGGGTTGTTGATGAAAATGGGAATACCTTATACAAATATAGTCAAACCGGCAATTATGAATTTGCTTTATTTGATCTTAGCGGAAACCAGGTAGGTACTTATAATACTCAGACGGGTGCGATAAATTATACTGATGGTACGAGTGATGTTGGTGCATATACGCCTTCAGGAATTGAAGTTCCTCCCTATGGTGACACAACAGCTACTACAACTGGCAAGACCAGTGAATTTTCTACCAGTAACGTAAATCAGGCAATGAAGTCAGGTATAGACTGGACCAGTCCGGTTGCTTCGGCATTATTGCCTTCTGTTACAGAAACGGCATTAAATCTTCCTGGAATGGCTGAAACAGCCGGGACTCAAGCTCAAGAAAAATATGTAAATCTCATGAATCAGGCTATGGGGCCTCAAAACTTTCAGGGGTATTTAAACGCTTTAGGGGCAAGAGGTGTTTTGGATAGTTCCTTAACTCAAAGCACATTGGCGAATGCCGCTCAACAAACTGCTCAAGCCATAGGGAAACAGGCTTTTGATGCCTCTCTTGCCAATACGCAGGAATCAATGAAAGTTCCCGGATATTTAAGCACTATATTGTCTCAATTAGGCGGTACGGCAGGAACAACTACGGGGACTACAACAGGGTCAAGCACTTCAACTACGGATGAAACTAAAGCAATACACGATCCTTATGCTCCGTGGAATACTTATGTAAATCTTATGAATATGTAATTAATGGCAGGAGAATACGATGTCAAGTGCTTCGAGTACTGAAGTAAAAAAACCAGCAAGCTGGGAAGATTTTCCTGATTACCAAAATTTTTGGGAAGCATATCTTGATATATTCTGGGGTGCTGGTGGCAGTACGCCATATCATGAGATGCTTTTACAGGATGAAGAGTGGTTAAAAGAAGTTTATTTACAAAACAACTCTAATCTTACGCAACTTGAGCAAAGTTATATTAACAGTGTTTCAGGTTCTACTGATGAATATTTAAGAGGTATGGATAAGCAGACTCTTAAAATAACTGCTCCGGGCGGTGGAGCAAGCACGAGTTTTGTTCCTTCTTCTGCACAAAGGTCACTTGATGCCAGACAAAAAGCTCAATTATTGGATTCTTATGAAAAATATACGGCTGGGCAAAATCAGGCAGGCAGAATTAAAGAAATGGGAGAGAAATTTACTCCTAATGCCGCTAATATCAGCTTTATGGAAGCATTGCGTGGTGAGGGTGAAAAAGGACAGGCACTAAGAGCCGGTATGCCTATTACTACGAGTGAAGGTGATGTTGACATGGATACGAGCTTAACGCCTACTGATTATGTAAATTTAGGAAGCGGAGTATTGAATTTTTTGGCGAAGAATCCTGATGTTACAAAAGATATAGGTGAAGGTATAAGTTCTGCCGGAAGTTCTCTTTATGATGCTGGTTCTGATTTTTGGGACTGGCTATGGAGTTAAACAGGAGTAAATCATGGGCGTTTTAGATGCGGCTATGCAAGCTGAAGCAATGGGCAGACAAGAAAGTGCTGGTCTTGTAGATGCTATAACAGGTGGCCTTGGCATGGTCACTGAAAATAGAAAAGCTGACAAGTTCAAACAGGCTGGCAAAAGATTATTTGAACTTGGTGGGCTTTCACAGGATAATCTCAGTCAGGTAATTACTGAGTATGATCTATCCCCTGAAGAGACTAAAGAATTTATTACTACATGGGGTGGTTTTTACGATACCATGAAGAAGATAAGGGGTGAATCAACTGCTTATTATGATGATAAAGGGAACAGGATTGATATAGGTGAAGGGGAACAGCCACCGCCTGGGCATAAAACTAAAGAAGGATGGGAAGTAAGTGACAAGAATAAGCCTAAAGATTATGGGTCTGAATTTGTTTACCAAGGCGATACAGTGGTATCCATATCCAAAGCCCCTGGGGCAGAATATTCTGGTGTAGAATTGCCAAGTACACGCAATAAAAGATTAGAAGCGGAACTAAGAAATAAAAATGGTTCAGGGAAAGGATTTGCGCCGGAACATATATTAATGAGAAATCTTAAAACAGGAGAACCAAAAGAAGTAAATGTAAGAAATAGTGAAGAATACCAAAAAGCATTAGACGAAGGGTTTGTTCCCATAGGACCGGAAGCAAAAGGGTATCTTGGAAAATCTGGTGAATTAGGAGCAGTATCAGAAAGTGATTTGATTAAAGGTTCAACAATGGCAACGCAATCTATTTCTACTCTTAACACAATGAAAGATCTTTTAGATAGAGTAGAAACTGGTAAATTAGCTGATTGGAAAAAGACCGTACAGCAATATTCAGAATATTTGGGATTACCTGGAGTTGATGTCCAAAATTTGAGTGCCGCAGAAGCCTTTAATGCTTTATCGAATCAACTTGCTCTTCAATCAAGAAATCAGGGTGAAGGAATGGTCTTGACTGGGCAAACTTCTGATAGAGATTTAACATTTTTAGAAAATATGAATCCGCAGCTTATTACAAGTAAAGGTGGTAATAAACTTCTTATAGATATAAGAACGAAATTACTGAAAAGACAAGTTAAAATAGCTACATTAGCAGAAGAATATAAAGCGAAGCATGGTGGTATATTTGATGCCGGAGGATTTAATAAATATATTAGTGGAAAAATGTCTAATAGTTCTGTATTTGGTATTCCAGAAGAAGCAACTCCTACTGGACGTGATGATCCTGTAACTGGATTACCAATTTATGAAATGAATGGGAAATTTTTTATACCTGAATTTTAGGATATAAGATGAGAGAAATTTCAGTAGAAAGATTTAATAGTGCGCTACAAAGTAGTAGTGAACAACAATCTGAATATGATGACATTATCAGGCAGGCATCTGAAACTTATGATGTTGATGCTGATTTAATTAAATCTATTATTAGCGTTGAGAGTTCTGGTGATAAAAACGCTGTATCTAAAAAGGGTGCTGGCGGCTTGATGCAAATTATGCCACAGACAGCCGAATCTATTGGCGTTGTTGACGTAAATGATCCTGAACAAAATATAATGGGTGGTACAAAGTATTATAAGCAAATGCTGGATAAATTTGGCGGTGATGAAGAGTTAGCTTTAGCCGCTTATAATGCTGGTCCTGATAATGTCACAAAATATAATGGTATTCCGCCTTTTGAAGAAACACAAAATTATGTAAGTAAAATAAAAGAGAAAAGAGAAAAAAATTCTACAGGTTCATTAAAAGAAATTTCGCAGGAAAGAGCAAAAGGTTTAATTGTAACCGGCCAAGACGAAAAACTATCTGCACCCGCAGAATTGTATAAAAAAGCTCGTCCTTATATTGAGGCTGGCGCAATAGGTTTATCCACAAGTCTTGGTGGATTAGGCGGGATGGCGTCACCTGTTCCTGGAGGAATGGCTATTGGTGGCGCATTGGGATATGGTTTTGCCGAAGATTATATGGATTATCTTGATAAGAGTTTTGGGATAAAAGCAGGTGGCTCAATAACGGATGAGGCATGGGAAGCTATTTATAATGTGGCAGAAGGGGCTGCTTTTGAATCTTTGGGACCGGTATTGGGGAAAGCATTAGGTGGGACCAAACAGGGATTAGCCAAGGCAGCAGAAAAAACAGGTGCATTTAAAGTGCTTAAACTTGTCAAGGAACTATTCCCTGCTTTAAGCGATAAAGGTCGTTTGTTAAAAGCTAAAGAAATATTGCAAAATTTGAGAAGAGAAACACCAGAAACTAAAAAAACAGCAGAAGAAACGGAAAAACTATTTAAAGAATCAGGAATAAAAGAACCACCTACTCATGCACAAAAAACAGGGAGCATAGAAGAAGCAGCCTTTGAACAAACAAAGGCATCACAAGAACCAGATATTATGGCTCAATTTAAAGCAAAAGATGCACGAATTTCTGAACAAGGAATTGAGAACATAAAAAACCGCTTTCCAGAAGGTGGTACTGTAGATAGTGTTAAATCAGTTGTGGGGAAACAACAACAACAGCTAACAACAGAAGCAGAAAAGGCAATTCAAGAACCTGAAAATAGGCTTGTGGGAATGAGAGCTGGGGCAAAAGAAAGAGAAGCCATAGGAGAGGATATTTATACCACTGTTAAAAAAGCCAAAGAGGGAGCAAAACTAATACATGAAGAAAAATATGCAAAAATACCAAACGAAATAGAAGTAAGCAACGCCCCTCTAAAAGATAACTTTGAAAAGACTGTTGTAAAAATAAAGGAAAGTGATACTCCAGATGCTTCAGTACCAACGGCTATTATAAGTAAAATCAGAAAAGCCTTAAAATCAGAAGAAACAGTAACTCCGACTGGAATATTAGATGCTTCTGGCAAGCCTATTATGAGTAAAGTTGAAGAAAAAACAACTGTTACTTTTGCAGAATTGCGAAAATGGCAAAAAGAAATAGGTAAGGACATAAGAGCAAATAATAGTGGTGCAAATCCAGATTTAACTAAAGTCCATTGGTTGCAAGAAATACGAAAAGGTGTGGATGATACTATAGATCAAATGGCTGGATTAGAGGGTAGCCAAGCTCAAATAGCCGCTGATTATAAAGAAGCTAAACAGGCTTTTATTAAGTATCACGACATATATCGGAAAGGGTCAATAAATAAAATATTACAACCGGGGCAAGAAACAACAGGATTGAAAATTTTAAAATCGGACATGCCATATCAGTTTTTTAAACCTAAAAAAGCTGAATTAGCAAATAGTTTAATTAATGCGGTTGGTAAAGATAATGCTAAAGAACTTATTAAACCGTATGCAGAAACATTATTTTTAACAAGTAGCACTAAAAACGGAGTATTAGATCAAAAAGTTGCACAAAAATGGTTATCGGAACATAAAACAGTATTACAAAAATACGATTTATATAAACAATTTGAAGAAGTTGTTAAGTTAGGAAATTTATCAGAACAAGCAGTATCAAGGTTGAAAAATTATCAAACTACTACTGTTTCTACTATTTTGCAAACAGATGCAAACAAATTAATGAAGAAATTGTTTTCTGGAAGGGGTAAGACTGAAAGTGAAAAAGCAGCCACAGAATTGTTGGATATTTATGGGATAAAGGATAACAATGTCGCTATAGCTGGAGTACAAAACAGTTTTAAAGATTTCTTGTTAAAGGAAATGGAAAACTCTGGTATTGACGTATTAAAAAATCCTATCAGGAGTATAGCGAAATCTAAAAAATTGCTTGATACATATATGCCAGCAATGAAAGTGCTTTACAAAGATTCTCCAGAAAAAATTAAGGCATTTACTGATTATCATAAAATAATGGAAGTAATAGCACGAAACAAGAATGTAACATATACTGGTGGTTCAACAACAGTGGAGAAAGCATTTGCCGGGAAAACTAAAGGAGCTAAAAAAGAAACTTGGTCAAAAATGATGGAAAGTGCCGCAACCCTTGTGGCGATTAGGCAAGGTTCTGGATGGATATGGAGTGCAACAAGGAATTTTATAAAAGCTGTTACGAGTGCTCCGTGGAAAATCTCAAAAGAAGAAATAGACCAAATTTTATCTGAAGCCTTATTAAATCCAGAAGCGGCAGAAGCTTTAATGCAAGTAACAAAAAATGTTTCAAAGGAAGGGATTGAGAGACAACTCAAATATCATATAACGGCTGGGAAAACGATAGCAACAAAAGAAGCTATAGAAGAACTTAAAGGAAAAGAACTAAATTTAAAAGACATTGATTATAATCTCGAAACAGATTCGGGGAAGAAAGCTAAATGACAACCAGTAACTTTATATCCCCCACATTAGGTGGTGCTGGGGCGGCACTTGGCTTGTATGGTAGTGCTAAAAGCGGAGATCCTGAACAGATTGCCGGTAGCGCATATCAAGGTCTTGGTGCTTATACTGCGGCCAGTGAAGCATTAGCTCAAAGAGCTTTTCAGGAAGCACTTAAAAAAGCAACCGAAATGGGTCTTTCTGGTACTGCCGCTACCCAATATGCAAATCAGGCTGCTCAAGATGCTCAGTTGGCAGGATCAAGTTCAATAGGTAGCTGGTTGCCGTATATAGGTCTTGGTTTATCTGCCTATGATTTTCTTAAAGATCCTTCCCATGAAGGGGCTTGGAATGTTGCCAACTTTGCTGGAATGGCTTTTGCCGGGCCTATGGCCCCAATGTATGCAGCACTGGAAGCCTTAACCCTTGGTGTTCAATATTACAGTTCTCAAAAAAATAAGCATAAGAAACATTATATTTACTGGCATACACCTGTTTTAGACGTGGTTGGTCAGGATGATGAGGGGTGGGTATATCTTTATGACACAAATTCCAGCCTTACAGATGAAGGGGATAAGTTTGGAACTGATGAAGAGATTAACGCATTAAAATCAGGGCAACAAAGTGATTATAGTAGGTTAGAAGATGTTGATTCTGGTGAACGCTTGGCAGCTTATTATTCATCGTTTGGCCGAAATATTACCAGTAACCCGATGCAACAAGGCCGTCAAAATTTCATGCCAAAGGAAGAGTTTGATGAAGCCTTTGATATAGAGAGGGGATTTCTTTTAAGATATAATCCTGCAACTAATAAATTGCAGAGGATAGAAGGAAGGATAAACAGCGAAGAAGATTTTGAGAAATATCTTTCATCTGGTGAATGGAAAGATGTTGATTTATCTCAAAACTGGAATGAAAGAACTGATGCTGACCCTGTTTTGTTTGATCCGTCTGCGCTTCAATCTGAAATATTTAATAAAGTACTTATTCCTCAAGGTTATGTGGACAAACCAAGCGTTGAAAGTGGCTGGCAACCTGTAACTATAGGCGATAAAGAATATTTAATGAATCAGGACGGCTACTTAGCTGATGCTGGTTCAGGATATTTGTTAGGAGCTGTTAATCCTGAAGATGGTCAGGTATTAGATTTTTATGGTACGAAGGGGAAAGACCGTATCCGTAAAGATGATAGAGGTAAGTTTTCCAAGGATTCGGAGATACAACAGGGCGGCCGTGCATACTTAGGATATATAGATAATTGGAATCAGGCAAAACAATTCTTATCAAACAGAAGCGATGACGTATCTTCTTTGTATGGAAATGGTGATGAGGGAGATGTTTCTGCCACGCCACAATCAATGGGGTTGCCGGGATTTACTAATCCATTTAATCCTAATCAGCAAACTATATCTGGCACTGAAGGACAGACAGAAACACCATCTTTGGGCGGACTTCCTGGATTTCAGCCAAAACCGGCAGAACAACCGCAGTCAACAGAAGGTGGGTTGCCAGGTTTTTTGCCTTCTACACAGCAACAGCCACAACAACAAAACGTACAACCGGATTTTAATAATCCGTTTAATAATGTTCAGAATAATATACCTTTTCCAAACCCACAAGGGTTGCCAACTTTTATAAGTTCATTCCCTAAAGATGGGCTTGCTGCTGGGATATAAAAAGGAGTTTAGTTATGGCATTACCACCTTTCATACAACGAAAAATAACACAATTCCAGCCCGGTCTTTTATCTGGATTAGTGCAAGGAATGGGGGGAGGCAACCAAGGTATGCAATTAAATATGGCATCCTCTCCTAAATTACCAGCACAATCTACAGGGATAAACATTGCTCGGCCAACAGCTAACACCGGCATTAATACAAATATTTCTCCCGGTATGGCAAATAAATCTCCTCAAACCGGCATAGCTACATCTCCTCAAATGGGAATAAATTTTGGTAGTCAGACACCTGTTAATCAGTCTCCTCAAGCTGGTGTTACAATGCCTTCACAACAAGCCGGTGGAATAAACCTTAATCAACAACCCCAAACAGGTATTATAGCACCATCTTCACAAACAGGTATAAACCTTGGAAATGGCAAGGGTGGATTACTGGCTTCTTTACAGGGACAACCCTTACAGTCAACGCCTATTGGAAATACTGGTATAAACATGAATACACAGAATACAAATAATAATGATATGTCCTCTTTTTTGAAAGTAATGACTATGCTGTTAGGGCAGAAAAATAAATAACAGGAGAATAAAATGAAAATAAAAACTTTGTTCATTACCGTAATCCTTTTGTTTTTTGGATATGTTTATACATTTTCAGGTGACTTTTACCAGGGGATCAGTGGAACGGTAGATTCAAATGGAACCTGGGTTGGTGGAAGCAATGAATTTAAGGCTGAAAAAGGTTCGCAAACCAACATATCCATAAATCCTGATACTTCTCCTGTAATGACTATTACACTTCAAAGAAAACTTGAAGGCGATTCAGCATGGGGAGAACATGTTGTAGATGAATGGACTTTAACAGCAACTTCTCCTGATATGGAATATGTTGTTCCCAGCGGTGGTACTGAACCAGAAGATTGTTATTACAGAATTGGTTGTGATGTTTTAGCTGATTATACTTCCGGCAACTGTACTTGCAGACTTGGTGGAGGACGCAAATGAAGCGATTAACATTATTTATAATAGCTTTTATAATATTGTTGTATAGCCAAGCTTTTGCTGCTGGCAATATTATTGACCGAGGAGCTTCTTCTGCCGAGGTCACTGCACAGACAAGAGATGATGTTTGGCTTAGTCCTGCCAGTATTCCTTATATTATGGCTACTCCCGGCACTATCAGTGTATTTGAGCTTGACCATAATACTGAAACATTAAATGCTGCAAGGACTATCCTTGTTACAGATAAGCCTATACAGTACTTTGACTGCAATGGTACTGACAGGGACGTTACTTTATCGGCTGAGGCATCGAGCACAGACATAGTATTTACCTTTGTCAATACGTCTGATGGTGCTGGTGAAGACTTGGTAATCAAGAATGATGGCGGTACTACGATACAGACTATCGGTCCGATACAGGCTGGCAGTTACTCATGTAACGGTACAGACTGGAAAGCACTGGATAATGACGGTATTTACTATGATGGAGTAGATAAACTCATTGAAGCTGATGCGAGTCAACTTACTGTAGGTCGAGATACAGATGGCTATGTAAGTCTTTTTCTTGAAAGGCGGTATGCCGGCAAATATGACTGGCTGTTAAAGGCTGGTAGTAGATTTGAAATCTATGGTGGAGATGGCAATGGTACACTCCCCACTGATTTAAGATTCCGCATAAACGACGATGGCTCAGTTGATATGTTCGCTGGCATGAACGTAACAGGCCCAATATTAGCATCGACCTACTTTAATGCAGTAGATGGGTATGTATTTGAGGATGGTCAGACAGGCGATACATGGTTCTGGATGGGTCAGACCAGCGACAATGATGCTGTAGATGATGACCTGTGGTACATGGGCAAGGGCAACTCAATAGGCACTGGCTCATTTATGTCTATTGATGGGGATGGGAATTTAGACAGCAATGGGACAGCACAATTCCGGTTTGATACAGTGGAAAAGTCTGCTGATACTGTTGCCCTGACAGCTCTTGAATGTACTGATACCCTGATAACAAATAGGGGCTGGGATGGCGCAGATGACCAGACCTTTACTCTTCCTGATGCTGACACTTCTGTTGGCGAGGGCTTAAAGTGTAAGATACTTATTGTTGCAGCCTCAGCCTCTACCGCTGATTTTTACTTGGACACAGAGGGAACAACCACCAAAATATATTTAGATGGCACAGCTCTAACTAATGGTTTCCGAGTATGGATCGAGCAGCCACAGGTAGGTAATTCCCTTGTCTGCCATACTGCTACCCTTGATGGGACAACCTATGACTGGTTCTGTGACTCTTGTAATGGAATTGCAAAGAATAAGGGGAGCTAAGGCATGAAAAAGTTATTCTTTTTACTCCTGTCCCTTTGGCTGATCCCCTCCATTGCCCTGTCCATAGGCATATCCTACGAGGATGAGACAAGCTATTCTGATATGAGAGGCTCGTTCTATGACGGGCAAAGCTGGTGGTGCGGGCAGATATTGGGGGCTGAGCTTTTAAGTAACAGCGATTTTTCAGCATGGACAGGGGATAATCCTGATAGTTGGACTGTTAATGAAGAAGATGCAAATAACACTATTAGCGAACACGCTGATGGGGCAAGGTTGGTAAGTAATAATACAACCAATCTTAATATGGTGCAAATTAAAACTGTTACTGCACTAAGTTATTATCGAGTCCAGATAACAATTTCCAACTATGTTGAGGGAGAAGGGAAAATTGGTATTTACAATAATACGAGTCCGTCTTGGATTTCAACGTATGAGAATATGGGTTGGGTAGCGAATGGGACTTACTCGTATTATTTCCAGGTTCCTTCAGGTTGTACCAGTGTAAGAATTTATATAGGCCGTGCCAGCGATATGTCCACCGATCTCGTCTATTCCCTTTGCTCCCTCAAACAAGTAACCTCCCCAAATACTCAGCCAGGAGTAGTCAGCAATGGCGACCTGATTGTATTGGACGACAGTGCAGGGAAATATGCCTATGGCTATGTCAAGTTAGGAGCGTATAATCAGTTAGTTTCTCCGCTATTCGGAGGCAGAGAAACAAGGTCCGCTCTTGCCAACAATATTACAGCGATTACTAAAGCTAATCCTGGTGTGGTGGCGTCTGTGGCTCATGGCTTACATATTGGTGAGCTTGTCTTTTTCAAGGGCCTCACTGAAATGATGGAGCTTAACAATACCTATAAAACAGTTACAGCAGTAGGGGATGCAGATCATTTCAGCATAAATGATACCTCTGCTTATGGTGCAAATGAAACGACTGGCGGGGCTTGCGGATGGGAAATAACAATACCTCCACCTGTTCTTGCCTCTCAAATATATAAGGAACGTGGTCTTGTGAACCAAGGATGGTTTAAGATAGACGCTGGGTTTAACTATAATGCAGATACGGCCTTTGATTTCGATATTTACCGCCACCCTGGCAGTAAGCAAAATTGGTAAGGAGAAACACATGAATAAAGTATTTATGGCAATGATATTGGCTTTGGCAATGGCAGTTCCGGTAGGGGCGGCTGATGTAACTCTTTCCATAACAGTGCCAGATGCCTATGTAGCAAGATTACAGGCGGCAGTTAGTACGCTGAATTGCACGGTAGTTGATGAGAATGGAGTAATAACTCAGACGCTCGATCCCAAAGCCTGTCTGATACGCAAGATGAAGAACGAGCTTGCAGATTTTATAAACAAGTATGAAGTGAGCGTTGCCAAGCAGACGTTGGAAGCCGACTATAATGCGGCATATCAGGCATGGGTAGATAGTTATGTGCCTGTCCCGTTGCAGTAAGTAAGTGAATGTGGAATCCATTTAACTGGCATAGAAAGAAAGAACCTGTTGTAGTAGATACTTCGGTTGTGCTGCCTATAAACAAGGTGTTGGGCAAACTTCTTGAAGCATGGCCCTGGCTGAATCCTGGCAGGTTATGGCAGGCTGATGCCAGTTACTTTATGCCAATAAGGAATGAACTTGAGTGGGTAGTTTTTAACTCCAAGGTTATAAGGTATGAGTATGTCCCTGAAATAGAAGACTGTGATGACTTTGCCTTATTACTTCATGCTGATATAATAAGGCTTAGATATGACGAGTATAAAAAGGGGAAGATACCTGAAAATGAGAAACACCCTTGGGCCTTTGGAGAAATATGGTATCAAGATCCTGTTAGGGGGCCTCATGCCATTAATCTGTGTATAACAAGAGACGAAGGTGTTTTGCTCATAGAACCACAGGGGGGCAAGATCAGAAAGCCCCATAAAGATATGGTTATTAGTTTTATAAGGATGTAGATGGGTAACTCAGCCTTAACCAGACCCGGTAATGGTTAAGGGACCACAAGTGGGGGCAGGAACCCTCCTCCTACCTGCTCCCACGTTTTTAAAAGAGGTTATATAATGACTGTTTCGTATGATTCAGTAACATGGTATGAAGATGGATATGAAGATGAAAGTGGTGAAAAATACGAATGTTCTATAACCGCTGGAACATTATCTATTGATTCTCCTATTGACTTAACATTGTCATTAGAATCACCACTTGATCTAACATTGTCATTAGAATCTCTTATTGAGGTAACATAGTTATGAGTAAACATTATATAGGAGAAGTTGGCACAGTTATTACTGTAGAATGCACCGAGACAATTACAGGAGCCACTGATACTGTAATAGCAGTGTTAAAACCAGATGGTACAACAGATGAATGGACTGCTTCTATATATGGAACTACACAGCTAAGGTGCGTAACTGTATCTACAGACTTTAGTGTTGCTGGAACATATTACGTTCAGGCATATATGACGCTTGGTTCATGGACAGGTTATGGGGATACAGACACTTTTGAAGTTTATTCTTTATATGGCTAAAAGGTAAAACCATGAAAAATTTGTTGTGTTTATTAGCAATAGGAATCTTGTTTATAAGCTGTACTGCTAAACCAGTAGTATATGAAATAGCTTCACCTCCAGCCGGATTCAGGATGCACGATAAAGACCAGAAAACAACTCTTGTCGCTCTTGATTCTTTTCTTGTTGAAGATTCTGAAGACGATAATGACACCAAATATACGACTACTGCCAATATAAAAACCTATATGGATACTTATTATCAGCCGTTAGAGGCCACTTTGACTGATATTGCAGACGGAACGATTGCTGAAAATCTTGTAAATACTGCTTATCCTTGGTCTGATAATGAAACAGCAAATACTTTGACTGTAACTGCTCAATCTGGCTCGACATGGAACCTTGCAGATTCAATATCATTACTGTCAGTTTATTCAGGAACTACATCATTAGAAGAATATGTAAGTGCCATCGATTCAGGTGCTTATATAATTGGTGTATATGATGAATTTGAGAACAGTACTAATCATAATATTCAGGCAGTACTAAATGATTTTGATACTGCTCTTGACGCAAGATGCCTTGAGTCAGTATTCGGTACAGCGATAGGTACAGGCTTATTGCTTGATACTGCTACATTAAAGGTAAGTGCTATTTTACAGAAATATCATGGGGTTGATCCTTCTACTGATGTATTAACAATGCTTGGGAGTGACAATTCCACTGTTATTTTAAGCAACATTGGTGCTGAACCAGCACTTACTGATGAGGACAGTCTTTATTCAACTCTTTCTGACGTCAGCCAATTTTACGAACCTGGTGATAATGTGACAACCGCTCATGGGACAACGCTTCCAACAACTTGTAGCGTTGGGCAGACTTTTGCCAAAACAGATGAGGATACGGATGGTGCATTATGTACTTGCATGGCTGAAAATACTTGGAAGTGTCTTCCGAATGCACTATCGGGGGATAAAATAGAAGAAGATGACTCAAGTGTTGAAGTAGTGGATGACAATATCACAGAGCAAGTGGTTGTTACTGTATCTGGCACACAAATAGGATTATTTGATGCGAATGGACTTGATATAACTGGGACTATAAATGCTGATGGCTATGAAATGTCTGCAAGCGCCGATCCAAGAATACGATTTTTAGACGCTAACTGTACCGGCACTGATAAGTTTATCGGCTCAATCGATTTCCAGTATGTTGATGGCGCTGACGGAGCGGAGAATGGTGATATTTATATCAGGAGTCAGGAAGGCGGGGCCAATACAACCCAAATCCAATATGACGAGTCTGACACATCATGGGAAATTCCTACAGGGAAAAATCTGGTTTTAGATGGTGGATACGTTGTGGGGGCGGCAAGAATAGGCACTGAAATATCCGCTAACGCTACACTGGCAACATCTCAACAGCGAGCTATTGTCTATAAGGCCAGCGCAGCCTGTACTGTTACCTTGGATGCCGCTGCTGATGTAGGCTATGGGTACATAGTGGGATTCAAGGTTAAAGATGCTTCTGAAACTCTGATACTTAGACCTGAAGGTGGAGAAATAGTAAATCTTCATGGCACGGCTCTTGCCGCAGGTACAGGGATTCAAAGCCCTGGCAATGCTGGTGATTTCATTTTCCTGATGGCGGTAACAGATGCAAGCGGTACTACTGACGGGTATGAGACATGGGGGTATGGAGAGGAGCCATGGACAAGTGAATAAATATATTGTTCTACCAATCCTCTTAATGTGCCTCATTTGTGCCGGTTGGGTAGGCGGCGGTGGAT